>JGI24021J15306_10002985_pt1 | contig 18808 bp, 13 predicted proteins | sample Ectturendosymbi1_FD_15306 | JGI IMG/M metagenome (IMG submission 15306)
TTTGTAATCTCTGGTTTCTGCTTATTGTTCGGATGAATGTTGTTTTATGCCGAGTCACTCTCTAGCCTGTGAAATATTGCTTCTTAGCAAAAATCCCTTCTAGTATTCATATCATAGCAGCCAACTGTATGCGCATTTGATCAAGCACATTCTCGACTACCGGAAAAAAAACGGGAACCTTGCGAATCAGCGAAAACATAACTTTTAGAAACGATGACGTCATGAATTTCGTCATAGGGGCCCTCCGGTAAAAATTGCCCCGGGCCCCCCTACCCTTTAATCCGGCTCTGTTCCAGGGGTACTTGGATGGCAGTTGAGTTTTCATGTTTTGCTGTTTTTTAATATCCTATACTAGAGGAAAGTGCGTGCCGATTGAAAACTCCGCGTAGATTTTTTCAGCTTACTGGGGGTTCGGGTTGATTGTTTTATGACTCGGGGGTACTTAACCGGAAAAAGGTTGAGAACCCGTAATATATTATGTTGGATTTCCACCAACTTTAATTTTTTTTAAGAATTGCACACTGGGTGCCTGGTTGAAACTAAAAAGTTTGAAAACAATTTTTGAAGAATATTTTCAGCGTTTGTGAATTTTTATTGAAGTTAACCAGCAGCTTACAAACCATTTAGATAATCTGAACATTTCGCTTCAAAGAAAAGTTTTCCAAGTTGATTTATTTTATGACGCCAACATAAGGTACAAAAGTGGTAATAATGCACAACGAACGAATAAAGAACAAGTCACTTAATTTTAAATAGAACTGTGCAACAAAGACACCACACTGGTGCCTTCAGTTCATCATTGTAGATTTTTTGCGGAAATCAAGAGAAACTCACAGTCAGCCTTAAAAATATAAGCATCGATAAGAAGTCGAGACGTAAACGATCAGAACCGTTTCTGGAACCTTGTATACGTTGATTGGATGGCTGGGTCGTTTGCTCAGGTGTTAGTAATTTACACCTTGCCGATTCGTAGCATGCGCACCATTCCGACCACGGTCGGGACAACCACCTTCGCATGTCCCTCCCTTCTCCTTGTTGCCGAGCAAACGCGTCTGTACAGGCTTTCGTTATTTCTGCAAAAAAAGCAAATTCCTTCTATTTTGATCAAAATTTTTGCTTCTGGTGCTGAAACAACTCGGCCAACCCTGCTCAGGCATCCGGCAAAAACTATAAACGCTGTTTCAAGCGCTAAAATGATCAAAAATTATTTCACACGTTTTAGTAGTACAGACGTGATTTTCAACAACTCAGTATTTATTCTCAAGCTCATCTGACCCTACAGAAAGAGCTTGTATTTCTAAACATATTTTTTTTCACAAACAAACATCATTTCCCCCAAACGAATGTCGGAAATACGTATAATAAAGACACCAAGACCGTGGCGAAAATCATGCTCCATGATCTTCACTTCTGCTGAGAAAAAATGCTCTCCCTTGAAATGTTCTGTCGGCGCTCATGCTCTGAAAAAGATCTGCTCTTTGCAATTTTTTAGGAAAACGCAACCAAATCAAGCCACTCGTGCAAAAAGATGTTCATTTATTGGACTCAGACAGGCAAGCAGCGAGAACTCCAAAGCAACGCAACTCCCAAGAATTTACCTAGTATATAATTAAACTCGCAACATTGGCTTGTTTTCAAAATCGGATTTAGTCATTCGGTGGCAAGTTGCTGGAAGCACAAAGATGTAAGAAATAGCGAAGTAATATGTCGCCAAATTACTTGCCTGCATATGATCCACTTGTGACCAACAATCGAATACGCACAACGTGTGAAAACAGATAACGTTTACATGATTCTTTACAAACAGCTTTTTATGAACAAGAATTGATTTCTCCATTTTCGTACACGAAGGTGCAACAATTTCTCGTCGTTTTTTTTATACTTACTCTTGCACGTTTTCCCCCATCTGTAATGATCATCAGAGCAGATGTTGCATTTTCTTCCCGTGTATCCCGGTCTGCAAATGCACTGACCCATTTTACGGCACCAGTAGCTAATGGAACCGGGACGACTGCATCTGCAAGCTAAACAAGAGGGTGCGTGAGACTATTGACGAGATTTAACAGTCTGTTGAGCCATTCTTTGCAACTAAACGATATAAAAAATTTCTAACTAGGTAGTGCTTTTTTTCTCACTTTGTGAGACGCATTTTATGAAGAAAGCCAGCTCAACACTTTGCTGGTTCTGAAACCCAGAAACAATATCTTCAAAAACAAATTAATTGTATTCTTGGAAAAAAGAGCAGAATTTACCATCACAAACATTGGTTTGAAGCAGATTACGTTGGATCAACCTTAGTAACCCTTCATTTGCTTCATAAAACCTATTACATCATACTTTTTGTTGAAAAACTAGAAACTAACGATTGCAACTTTTTAAAAGGTGGTGGCTATCTGTGGAATACTGGTGTTATCTAGATAATGTAAAACCGGTATGGCCGATTTGTGGGCCGTAGCGCAGTGTTCGAGTGGATGACAGAGTTTGGACAAAAATATGTCGGCACACATTAATTGTGTTCAGCAGCAAGTTTCTCATTGAATTGCATAGAGCAGCGGTCCCCAGACTCGGCCCGCGGGTCAGATCCGGCCCCAGGAGGGTTCCAATCAAGGGCTCTAAAGACGCGGATTTTTGCCAAGTTTAATTTAAAAGAAAAAACGTTAAATTGCCACTTGAACTCTTTTCTCAGGTCCTTATTACGTCTTCCAATATCCCCTAACGTGCATCTGTCGTGACCTCACACCAAAAAAATTTCAACCTCAGAAGTGCCAAAATTTTTAAAAATCAAACCTAGGACACTTTCTGCTTCTTTAGAGGGTTTGAACAGCTCTCTAGCTTTATCGGTCGGAACGTTAAGACTGGACAAAGTCCAAGCCACAAAAGTGGCTTTGCGGTCCTTAAAGGATATTGGGGCGAAAATGAAGCAGTTTGTGCCACAATGATCCATTTTTCAGCAGGTCTAACGTTGCTACTACTGCTCGCAGATTGCTTCGTACGGAGAGAAAAAACAGAAAGACGTGTGGGTATAACCAAGTCGGACTGATTTAGCACAGCGTCAATCATAAGATGGATTTGAGCTTTGATGACATAGCTTGGTGCTGGTTAAAGCTGGAGTCCAGCTTGCGTGACGAAGCCAAATCGTTGTGAAATCAAACAATATTCGGCTTCACATAATTACTGGTCGTCCGTCAGTAACGTGTGAAGAAAAAAAAGAAAGCATCGTGCAAGCAACACCGCGTTTCATACCTTGGCAAACTTCTGGATCATCGAGACTTTTTGTCGGGTCTTTGAAGTAGCGACGGTCACATCGATGACAATTCTGGCCTTGCGTGTGATGTCGACAGTCAACGCACATAAGAAAATCGTATGTAGGGATGTGCTCGCAGCGATTACTATGTTTGTTGCACTGGCATGGTTTGGGTGGATCAAAAGAAGGGGATCCCGAGGGGTTCCGGAAACGGGGCGTTTTATTCGATAAAAACGTTTCCCAGTAATCTTTGGTGTAGTACGAGACGCCTGCCAAAACAATAGGACGTAAGCATAGGTGCAGTTTGGTGGGAAACACGGGGGTCGTGTCCCCCCACTTTTTCAGACGGTGGGGACATAATATGCCATGTCCCTCCAANTTTTTCTCTTTAGGTTTTGTATTTCGAGAGGTTTCAAAAGTAAAAGTGACATTTGTCACGTTTTGTGTGAAGAGCTTTTCATGTTAGATGTTACACATCGCCGAGTTGATGTTGAAACAGAGTTTGGTGTGGTATCATTGGCACTGTTATTTGGTGAATTTTAGCTTCGATAAATGATGCTTAGCATTTTTCAAGTGTCTAGAGAAAGCGAAAGATGGTTAACTGCCTCTGCCCGACATTTTACCCTGTGTGGTATATACTGTTCAAAAGGTTATTTTCTTGACACAGTGAGAGTTTTACAACTGCACATGTGAGAGACCACAGCACAGCTATAATTTGTTTCATGCAGAAATGTAACTGGCTTTGCTGTAACGTTGGTTGTCACGCAGTCCGAAACAGACAGCGTAAAATTTAATGATGCTACCGGTAGTGTATATAATGTTAGAAACTTACATTGTCAGGCAAATCTCTGCACAAATTTTGCCGAAGACAGAAAGCAGCATTATTGTGGAGACTTTGTTTTAGGATGGGCAGTTTTGCAAAAGACTGTTTTCAACCATTAGTAAATGGGACTTCAATGAAAACGTTGGAGAAGTATTTACCTAGCTATATATTGACCTATAGCTCAAAACGTAGGGACTTGACTAGGAATTAAAGATAAAATATACATTTATCCTCCCAACTTGTAATGTCGCGACAGTGGTGACCAACCAATCCAAAATATATTTTTTCCGTGTCTTTGTGCTTGTGCTGAATGCATTGTTTCGTATGTCATCTGATTTACTTGAGTTTAAACCAGTGGCTCTCAAAGTGGGCGTAATTGCCCCCTTGGGGGCGATTTTGAGGAGCAAGAGGGCGAAAACCCTCAATCACTACCACTAATCGACGATTGAGTTAACTTCCGTTACGATCATTGAGTTACCTTCAGCCAGGCCTGCACAACTAAGAAAGCTCGAATGGATAAATTGATCAACATAAATTTGCCACGGGCCGCAAAAGTTTATTTTGGTGTAGTTTGGGCGAAATTCTGAAACGACAATTAATAATCCGAAGTTGTAAACCACAAAAATGGCTTATTCTTCGTTGTTTGAGCCGGTTGTTACTTGTTACTATCCATTGCCGCGCTAGATCTAGGGGCAGGCTTTGAGCAGCCATTCAATTGTCTCATCATCCAGAACCGTCAGGCCGTGCAGTCTATGGGGAGGTCGATGGATTGGACACTGGAGGACAACATGGTCGACGGTTTGTTCTCCTGCGCCACACTCACAGACTGCGGAAGGGCCATATCCAATTTGTGCAAGCAGGAGCGGGAACGTCCGATACCGGTGTGAGGCAGTTAAACCAGACCTACGCTGTCGTTGGCATGGCCATTCCGAGGGGGTGGTGTCGCAGATGAAAGAACGGAGTCTCGTGGTGTTGTCTAACCACTCCGCATTCCATTGGTGATCGGCTCACAGCGCCGCACGCTTGTTGTTGTCAATTGAATTGATGAGTTGTTGTGCGGCGGGTACAAATGAGTGTCTCGATTTGAAGCGCCGTGCATTCTCACTCGATGGACAGGTGAGCAGTGGAGCAGGTGTTCAGGCGCCATCGCACGGCGTGATAGAGACAGTGTGGCTCCTTTGCGACGAAGCTCAGTAGGTTGGGCATCTGCGAGGCAAGGAAGATTGTCCGCTGGTGTAGGACGCAAGCATCCAGTCACAATTCGCAAGGCATCTTTGATGGCGAGGTCATTGAGGCGAGTATGAGCACTGCGCCACCAGACAAGAGCGCAGTACTCTGTTGTTGAGTGGACCTGGGCTATAGGGTGGGTCTTCGCAACGTTGTTGCTCCAGCATCCCAGCCGGAACCAGCAAGCCACTTCAAGAGTGCGACGCGTGATGTACGTGAGCATCTTGCGAAGTGACTCGAGGCGTCGGTGATGCGTGAGCGATCTGTCCAACAATACTCCGAGGTATTTGGGCTCGGTGCAGAAAGGCAGGATTTCGTTGTTGTGGTTGACATTAAGCTCACGTTTAGCTTCCTTGTTGTTGAGGTAAAAGACTGCCGACACCGTTTTTGTAGTTCTGAGCCTTAAATTCCAGCATAAACAAATGCTGTTAATTTTAATGAAACAATAACATCAAAATTACCAGCATTTGTTATAATGAACATCAAAATTGCTAGTAATAATATCAAAATTACCAGCAATAATAAACATCAAAATCACCAGCAATAGTCGGCAACGCCCATAGTAATACACACATTACTATGGGCGTTGCAGACTATTCCAAGCGACAATTAAAAACTGTAAGGTTCCCCATTTGAAGAGCACTGATCTAAATCGCACCCAAGTGACTACGCTTACTTGCTGCAACATACAAATCAAACAGCACTACTGCACTATGCTGGCTACTGCCACCGGTAATTATGCTGTAACAAACGTAACCTACAATGCGAATAAGTATTATGCCGTCACGTCAACTGTTTATCTCGAGGTACCTGCGCCGACGCCAGTTTCTACGTCATCAGATCGTTGTTATGTGCCCACCTTACTTGTTGGTTCCGTAGCTGTGTAGTGTTAAAGTTTGACCAGTTTTACCACTCAAGCTTCTTCTAAACCAAGTTTAGACTTGTTTCCTCAGAAATCTACGTAGACCTATGCGAAAGTGATTGATTTACGCAATATGGTCCTGTGAAGCATTGGGTTCATTGCAAATCGATATCGCATCTCCCTCACCAAATTAGCCTGTGCCCGCTACTGCCTTCCTCTGCTCTTGCTTTAGACCTCCAGCATTTCATTCGTAAGCATTTGCTTGTAGATTTCAGAACTTGGGATGCGTTTAGTTACGTAAAACTCGTTTTCCGTTAAAAAAATAAATTTCTGTTTGATTTGACTGCCTCACGTTAGCTGAGACTAATTACTTGAATATCCACACTTTTAAATAGACGTCATCAACTCTAGTCATTGGTAGCTTTTTTCTTTATCTTACATGGGTTAGCTCTTCCTTTTCGATTGGTTGGTGAGTAGGCTCCAGACTTCCATTTAGTATTCCAGTACAACGGGCGGCACCGCTCGCATTCCCGACCTTGTGTATTGTGCTGACATAAGCATGTTGCCGTTTTCCCTTCAATGATGCACTCACTCGCGTGTCCGTTGCACTGACACCTGTTGCACAACAATTACATCCTAATAAAATAAAGGTCACATGATGTCATCAACGCGTCAAACATGATTTTATCTCTTGATTATACTGCTCTTGCTCGCACTGTGCAGTGAAATGGCTTTGTTTACACTAACAAGAAACTGACAATCTTTGAAGTTTTACACAAATAAAGAATGGTAATCTGTTCTTTGAAAATGGCATTTGTAAATGCAGCAACATTTTAGCTCATGTGGGCTGTTTATCATTACTACCAACATAAAAAATAAAGATTTCTGTTCTTGAAAAAAACACTAAGATAAAACACAAATTTCATTTTAAAAAGTCTTGTAATTATTTGTATTTGCATTAGAAAAAGCAATGCCAACAAAATTGGTGCAATGACATTATACTTTCAAACTGTTCAATCATTGTTGAAACTGTCTGTCAAAAAAAAGCTCTGCAACGCTTAAGAGATGAGGACAATAAATGCAATCCATCGCTGCCAAAAACCGACTTTAATCTTTTGCAAAACTTAAGAAGAGGTAGACTGTTATTCGTAAAAAGGTTAGAAGCAAATGGACACGTTGGCCCGTAAGAGTAGGTAGCAAAAATCCTGAAAAGAGTACTAGAGTGAGTTAGCTCTAGCAGGGATGCGTTGCACAAATCAAAATCCATATGGTTCAACAGTATTGATGACTCAAGAATTGTATTGATACACATTCTATTCTAGTGGATTGTGATGGTATTTCGATAAAATTTTTCCAAAGCAATTTTTTACAAGATAGAGTGTTTTGCTTTATTTGCTCGGTGGCAAAAGGCGATAACTTACAAAAAGATAAAACTGGAAAATATTTGCGGTTAAATCACAAACTAAACTGCAAGGTCTGAAGTAAACCGCAATCCTACCTTAAGCTAGTATTATGAAACTGTTATACTTTTTGCGTATAAACTTTTTTGAACATTGACATAACTAACCGTCCATTTATTTGCACTTTTTTGATGCCGTAGTGGGAAGATCTCTTGACTGTTTCAAATGAGTTCGTCATCCGTAAAATGGCTGGATGTAGAAGCCTGATTCTTAGATTTGTTATTTCGAGGAATGATTTCAAACCATACGTGTTGTTGGACATGGCAACGCATATCTTTTGCTGCAAGCCAAAAAGTGTTGGTTGCAGTTTTTATTAAGTTCAGTTTATCAAGAAATCTCTCCTTTTAATCATTCTTTTATCAACAATAACAAACATCATCCAAGCCAAATAAACTACACGAAGATTTTTATGCAAACTAACTGCATGCATTGGTGTGTTTGAAACAGGCAGTTTTCTATTGAAGCACGACAAAATCGGTGATATTTTTGTTTTCTTAAGATTAACATTAAACAACTTGGTTGGACAAAATGTTTTCATCGCTAGTAAAAAGGAATGGCAATTTTATGTTCGACAAAACCGAGTGGAAATATTCATTTGATTGTTTTTGACGTTTGTAGAAATGAAAAGGTCGTAATCTCAAAAACTGAGCTGGCAAAAGATACTAGATTAAAAATTTTCAAGCAAAAGTTTTAACGTTGCAATCTTTACTCGTCCAGTAAAAATTTTATTGAGCGAAAACATCTGTAACCCATATAATATACGCAGAGTAATATGAAGAATGCATTGAGTCATTGCTAAAACGACTGCGCCTTTCTGAAAACACAACGTCAAAATACTCAAGATCACAATCATATTTAGAGCTTTTATTGTCATACTGCAAAATATCTCAAGGAAGTTTATTTCTCCTGTAGTTGAATTATAATACCAAAAAAATAAGGGCGTAACGGAAAATAAGTAAAAGATGAACACCAAAACAAGCTGTTACATAGCTGCAGGTAAGTTTTCAAACAGAATCACAAGAGCCTTCCAGGGTTGTTTACTTGCATCAGACGCAAAGATGAAGCGCATCTAAAATAGGAAAAGCAGCTTAGCGTTGCAGCAAGCTGTTTGAGGAATCTCTTGCTTGGTTGTGCATTCATTTTCCTGCGATGGTTCTGGTTTGTGCGTATCATTCAGCAATAATAGTTAAGTCACAGCAGCTATGCACACAAGCGAATCATATCGCAATTTATTTGCAGAAGAAACCTAGTTTCGTGTTTATTAGCACATCTTCAATCCTGCGCAGCCAGTATAAAAAGTTACTAGCGAATGTTTTTCTAAAATTGTTTCAATGTCATCATTCGCTAGTAACTTTCATACTGGCTGCGCAGGACTGAAGATGTGTTAATAAACACGAAAGTAGTTTTCTTGTGCAAATAAACTGCGATATGATTCGCTTGTGTGGGTCACTGCTGTGACTTAACTATTATTGCAACTAAAATAGTTACACACCTATTTACCACTTTTAATATAAAACTCCCAGTAGTCCTGCGGTTCACACGTGACTAATAGCAAAACTGTTTGAGCACAGAAAGGCGTGCGTATCAGCGTTTTTTTTTGAGAATTAAAAAAACAGAGTCAAAATACGTTGCTTAACCCTAATGCGCCTAAGAAGAAGGCCAATTAATACTCCCTAACTGGGTCGCTAGCGACCAATGTAGAACTTTTCCCTAATGGGTTTTGGGTTAAGAGAGCATCAAACAAGGGAGTAGAATTACATCAGCAAATGTGACATATTTTCAGCGATATCTTGAAAATTACGTAAAAGCATGAAGGTGAGATACAGTAAAGCAAATGCTGCATTAGAGTAAGCACAGCATGCAAAGTCAGTGGCAAAATATTGCTTGCTTGAGACACTTTACACCAGAGCTGGATCAATTACATCATTTCAGTTCAATTACAATTACTCCTTCAAATTTTTTCAATTACATTACAATTCGTCTGTGCTGAAAAAGTCAAATTACAATCACTCTAAAACTTGTAATTAACCACAAATTCACATTCGTTATCACTTATAATTTTAAGATTTTTGTTTTCACATTAAAAGCAACCAAATGAAAAGTACATGCAATAAATAAATAAACAGAAAATACATTAGATATTTTAATAAGCAAATACACCACAATAGTTACATAATAATGGAAATAAACCGAAAGATCAAAACAATAACACAAAAGACATGTTGAAGCGGTAAGAAAAGTACACAGAATCATACGACAGAACAGTAGACACAAAGAAAGGCACAATAGTTGTTCAGTATCTACTTTCAGCAGTTGTTCAGTTACAATTTATCTTTCTCAAATATGGTTGAGTTTCACTTGATGAACATTAGACTGCGAAAAGTGTCTATACCCAGTAAAGTTCATCTTGAACTATAAAAGTTACTCGCAAATGAGAAACTCTTTTTGATGGGGCTGATGCTGCAGTTAATCTCAAATAGCCCTTGGCTAAAACAGAAAGTGTGGAAATTTCTTGAGATTATTTCTTCCAATACATCAGCGGGTCTTCATCAAAGTGTATGATTTCTTCCTCCAAGTATCTCTCCATTTCCCTTACTGAATTTGTAGTGCTTTTCTTTTTTTAACCTGCTGCCATAAATCCAAACAACCTTGGCTTTTGTGAAGTTTTTTTTTATTATCTGATCTGGTGCTGCTAATATCTTCTCCATATTGACCAAGCCTACTTGCCATATGAGTTATCGGCACTTACACAACTTCTTTTTTAATATTATCTTCAAGGTCAAGAAGAGGCGCAAGTCTGTTATCAATGGAATATAAAATCTAAATGGCAACAGCGTTTTGGAAACAGAATCTTGAAGATTCGCTGCCAATTTCTTGCAATAACTGAGTTTTTAATTCTTTAGTTGTTCCAATGTTTTCAAGCCAACCACCACACGAAAAATACAAGAGGATGTCGCAATATTTCCCCCTCGACTTGCTGATTTTCCTACTTGAAAGAAAGTAGCACGCTCACGAGCTCACTCAACCCCAAATAACATTGATTTGATATTTTATCACAGGACTGGCTCATGGTGAGAGCTGCATTGACTTCTTCATGATTTTTCAAAACACTTAAGCAACTTGCGCATTCTACCAACGCTGTTTGAGTCATAATCGCGTGTTTCTGTCAGTGTGGGTCTGTTGCTTTGCTCGATTGAAGTCAGATGCCTTTGAAGTTCCAATGAAAGCAATTGTTTGGGAACAACGAACAACAATTTTCAGTTATTATTTTCCGTAGCTTTTTTCTGATTTGTTCATTTTAGTCTTTAGTTTGCTTGCTGTCTCTGCTCCCACTTTAGCCTTTCAACGTTTCACCCGTAAGCACTGCTTGCAGATCTTTGAATTGAGTATGCGTGGTTTTATTCGGCATCGAGTTTCTTAAAAAATTGCTCGATTGATTCGCTTGTGTCTGCTTTGTGGAGACCAATTGTTTGAATACAGATATGTGCAAGTTTGAATCATCGCAAAAAGAAAGCTGAGCCCAGTCGGCTGGTTCCTTGATAGCTTGCACTTACAGCAAAACTAACGCATTTAATTGATACTTTGGAACATAAAACATAACGTGCTACAAATTCCATTTTGTCACATTCTTTGCTCTTAATGTTACTTGTTTGCGTTGCAAGTATGACGTAGCAATTTTAGATTTTCTTAGAGAATTAACAATTGGCTACTTTTTCCCACTGGTTTACAAAGTAAGAGTGTAAAACCTCTAGATCCTGCACGCTATCCTTAATGCAAAGTTGTAATTTTGTGAACAAAGTAGCTTGCTTTTCCGGTAAGCTAGGACAGTATTTAAATCTGTACCATCTTCTATAAAATCTTGTTCACAAAGTGGATCAGAGAACAATTGTTCTTTGTTGTTACCACTAACTTCATTGTCAATCTTATGCAGAATATCCTTAAGCAGAGAAACTTGAGATGTTTCAACCATGAACGAAGCATTACCTGACACAACTTTCGTTACTTTCAGTGTTAATTTGAACCAGAACCGTCGCCAGAAAGTCGTCAGTAGGGGAGCTTTACGTTTGTGCGGTGGGCTTTACATTCGTGCAGGGGGGGATTGACATTCAGATTTGACAAAAATTCCACTAACTTATAGTGTTTCATGATTCAATTTGGGGGGGCTAAGCTCACCAAAGCCCCCCGTGGCGACAGGACTGATTTGAACATTACTATAGCATGGTCATAAGACTTGCATTGCTATGAAGCTGTATACTTAACTAAAAATGAGTCTGCTACCAGGACAAAGGTGCCAAGCTTCCATTCTGCATCAATGAGGTGAATAGTGACGCCCAAGAAACTTCAGTTTGTCCGGATATTTATTTCAGTAAATATGGAGCAAACATGCAAAATCACGTCGCATCACTTCTTTCATTTTCTGAATAACTGTTGGTATGAGGTAATATCACATTGTAGAACCCCTTGGAATGACAAATCTCGGTTCAACAGTCAACACAAAGTTTTCACATGTTAGACAGTCAACACTGACAAGTGGCAGCTGGTGGTCACAAGCAATTCGTTTGAGCAGAGCTTTGGTCAATGCTTTTTGAGTGACATCATAGGAAGCAAACTGCTGGGAAGAGAAAGCTTGAACAAGCCCGTAACCAGCTGAGGTACCAGGGGGGGCGAATAATTTTCTGAGAGTGGCACAGCATTTTTAAACTGTATCCAGTAGTTTTAAACTATGCCCAAAACATTTTTCCAGGGGGGGGTGAAAAATGTTCCCCGGGATCTTCTCCCCCCCTGGTCACGGACCTGAGCTTGAAAAGGATAACTTAATTAGCAGTTGCCAGTCACCTCCGTGAACCTTGATTTTTTCTGATTGTTGCATTAGAGATTCGTGCATTGTAGATGTAGCCAGAGAGCATCTCTTCAAACGTGTGATCAATTAGATGTTGCTTTAGGTGAAAATTTAAATTTCTTTTTGCAGTTGTTTGCTTTGCTTTTTGCTTTAGGTAAATTTGCAGCAGGAAGCTGGTTACAGATCTAAAATTTTGGACAATGGTGGTGGAAGTGATTCAACCGTGGTTTCAAGAGAGTCTTTTTGATCATTCATTTTAAAAATGCTGTAATGTCTGCAATATATTGTAATTTGATAAGATTATTACTGGTTTGGGGATGAATGATTGAATGCATAAACACACAACAAATTTTTTTAACGTACCTAAGTCACTGGCTTACCTAAAATATCTCACTCAAAAATGTAAATAAACATCCCATCACAAAAAGTAAGCACTGCTTCAAAGCTAATCAGATAAAGACGCTTGCAAAACATGGACTGATTGGAAGAGCTTTCTATGAAACACGCAGCACATCGAGCGCACAACAGATCGCTGCTTTGTCTTAACTTTGCACACAGCACGGAAGATACGTCTACACGACAGCGGTTTGGAATCTTTGGATGCTACAATTGCAATAATTGTTAGCTCTCGTTGAGCTATCCACATCAGTGCTTTGTGATCGGTCACGGAAATCTGCAACGTACGCTCTCTCGCTCCATACAAGCGTTTTGTGGTTCTCTCATTGTCGAACCAACTGTCATGTGAAAGCATCACACGCTCGTTTCGCTGTTTATCGATCAGTCTGGCTACCGTGTGCTGTGCGTCTAATAAGCTCTGTGCAGTATGCATGTATCTTGCGATCAGACCTGCAGCAAGCCACATGGCAAATGCAACAATGGTTTTGTTCATACGTTTGTTCGAACTCTGTGAAGTTGTTGGAAAAATAATGCAATTGTGATTTGGTCAAAAAATTTTGTAAATTACAATTGCATAAAAAACAAAAAGTCTCAATTCCAATTTTAATTGATCATTGATCCAACTCTGCTTTACACACAGCACTTTGACAATTTCCTGCTTAGGCAACTTGTTTTTCCGCAATTGCTGCAACAATCAGCGGATTTGCTGTCTTTTGCTGAGGGGCAAATATAGCATCTTCGTCTTTTCCATATTTTGACTTGTTCTGTATCACGGTTTTCTGTTACAGTGGGTGATATCCGTTTTTTGCGAGGCAACCTTGTTTTTCTGCGGCGAATTGTAATTTACATTCGACGGAGCAACCAAGGATAAAGAAGCTTCATTCCCAGGCTTTCCAAAATTAATCTTCGACAATGACTCTTACCGTTTCAGCAAAGTTCTGAAAATGAACCATAGCATATATACCTGCAACATTGAAGCAGCTGTAAGCCAAGCGTCATTAGTTAAGGCAAGGTTGATGAACTGTGTTAACAGCTCCTTTTGTAGCTTTCTAATTCAGTATCATGACAGGCTTTCCCGTTTTCTCGTCTACTTACCGCACATTATTTGAAGCAACACTTTGTTTTCGTATGGGCGTACGATACCAGAATCTGCCGATTTCTAAGCCCCAACAACTTACAAACTTGAACCCTTTTTCGCCCCTTTCTAGTGGCAAATTCTTTGGGGATATATAGTTTGCTTTTTTCTCAGAGTTCCCAGAAGAGTGATCTGCTTTCGTATCAAATCATCCGCAAGTGCGACGCTGCTAAAACATTCGGTAGTCAGGTTGATTCCAGGGTTGTGGAAAGACGTGGTAAGGCTTGTGACAACATGCCTTGCTAGCCGCAATCTCCTCATATCACCTTCGCTCACTGTGCACACCAAGCCATTATAATTAGCGCGTGCCACAATCGCACATAAAAAATTTTCAGTATATATTTGTCTGGTTTGCTTGGCATATATTGGAGGAAGCTCTTCGTCAATAGTCGTACACAGCATGTTTTTGACAGTTTCCAATAAACTGATTCCACTTAGCACAGAAATGGAGCAAACTTATCCGTTTGTTTTCGAATTTGCCCGTTTGTTATCGGACCTCTAACTTTTTCACGCTTACCAAAGCGAATCAGCAATTTCTGCAAAGCTGCAACGACCAAAGGCAGCTGGAAATATTGTTCTACCTGAGTGACGAGATGACCACAAAGATGGATATGACTCGTGCTGCGATCTAAAACGCCCTACATCTACGAAAAGCCCTATTACGCCTTTCATTTATTCTAGGTCAACCAATTTTCCGCTCTACTCCTATCATCCTGACTGGGTCATGAGCGAACCTACTGAGTTTCATGGAAAAAGTTTAATTTTTCTGTTGAAGTTACAAACATCAGCATTTTTTGTATTTATGTAAACAATGCCAGCAGCAGCGGCGGCTCGTGATTGTGATTCGTGGGAGTGCTGCACTTCCTTGCAAAGATTTATAAAAACTAAAAAACATCGCGTTTTCCTCAGCGGCGCGGAACATTCAACGAAAAAGAACCACGCTGGTGATCTTAAAATAACGTCACAATTTACCAGCTGCAATTCTCCCAATCGCATTGACTCATTATTTCGAGAACGGAAACAACCATAGGCGATGATATCACATATCCGTACTAGGAAAGGAGGGCCTTACCACTTTGGACAGACAGGCAATTGTTATTCCTGGAAATGCTTAACACAGTTATTTGACGTCACTATCTAATAGAACGATGCTGCGATCGATAACCGTCAGCGTTAAATATTTTTCAAAGATTAAGTGCAAGTATCTAGCGGCTAGCCACAGTTTAAGATTTGCTGAAACATTGCAATAAATAAATAAAGGCATTACTACATGCTTTAAAATTAAATCGTATAGGACATGCAGTATTTTTTCAAACTTATTTTTCGGTGAAAATAGTATTTTCCAGAAGCCTACTTGAGATTTGAACTCAAGCACTAATTTGAGCTTGATTTTTGAAACCGTTTTCAATTCTGACGCAATTCACAACTGTAAGCCTACTCCACAATGATATTCTGGAGTGTTCCTGATTTGAGGCGGAGAAAACGTTAAGTCAAGCATGTGCTCAAGGCGCGTTTTGGAATACAGCCCATACACTCAGGGGCGTAGCGAGGTTAGATGGCGCCCGGGGCAAGAAGCAAGTTTGGCAGCCCCATGTTCGAACCTGAGGTCTTCGGAAGCAAATATACTGTACTGAAAAAAGTACTTGTGACATTGTTGGGACTTTTCGGCGCCCCCCGCAGTGTTTCGGCGCCCGAGAAATTGTCTCCCCTTTGCCCCCCTCGTTATGCCCCTCATACACTTTCTACCAATCAAACTCCAAATCACCCAACTCCAAATGCAAGATCTCGTCAGAGAGAATTTTCAACCTTTTGTAGTATTAAAGCAAAAATCACCACTTAATAGTGACGAAAATGAGATACTATGTGACTAGGCCTATACTCACAACAGAAAAAATCTTGTGCAAACAGACACGATACCATGTCTATTTGTTAAGATTTTTTTCCAATGTCTAGAATAAAAATACATAACAAATGTAATATCTGCAAGTAAGACTCACTACCAGTTTAATAAAATGTGTCATATCACGGTGCTTTGTAAATATTTGGAGTCTGCAATTTAAGTACGCTTCCTCTCACCAGCACTAGGATAAACACAGTGGTCTTGCTGCCTGTCATTGGTAACTGCACTTGCCAGTCCGGCGCTGCGGAAACCAGTTCCACAGCTACATATTCACAGTTTCAAGTTGGATGTCCTTGATTGACAGACCACCACCCTTCCAACACTTTTATATAGCGACACCGCCACTGCAAGGTTTTCGTGCTTCCCATACAAACACAGATGTTTAATTCAACTTTGTGCAAAACATTTCGTGCAGAGAGGACAAACTGTAAGTGTCAACACTTCTTGTCCATGCGAAACTAAATATCAAACTAAAACAATAAACTGACCTAAAAACGAAATATAGCGTCAAAATAGGGGGTGCTGCAGTTTCGCAGTGCCTACATATACGAGCCGCCACTCCAGCACAAGCAACTTGAGGAATACTTTACATGGAAAGTGACAGTTGTGCGCTAAATAGAACGGGTTATAGTAGGCGTTTCTGAATTTTCGTTCGGGTCAACAACGATCCACTATAGCGTTTAAGGTTAAACCTGCGGTAGTGCCGAAATAGCACAAATGCTTTGGGGAGTTTTTTTATTTTTTTTATCAAACAGGAAGGCGAAGACCAAAAAATATCATCATTTATTTTCAGAGCGCGAATATCGCCAAAAAGCCTCAGCTTTACCCTTTCCTCGTAATGAAAGTGAAGAGCCGGAAAAAGAATGGTCAGCGGTGTTTTCAATCAACATACTCCATACAACTTCAGCGTAGACGCCCCTATTCGCATAACATATACTCTCAAAAGCGAAAAGGTGCGGCGCTTTAGTGAGACGCCATGTTTTTGGTGTATCCCTTGGGGTAGCAATTGCGTCAATGTGTGTCTTTTGGAGTGGCAATTGCACCAAATTTAACCCATAGATCTGCCACTGTTTGTGCATGAATTACTGCTAAGTTCGAACTCACCTTTGTAACTTACGCAATAAGACAAAGACTCGTTTAGCGAACAATTTTTAGAATATTTTATTCCTACGTGTTTCAGGCAGGACTAAATTTCAAGTATCTTTTTACGATTCACTTATAGCTGCTTGCTTTAATATTCTACCCGGCATATCTTGAAATACCTTATTGATTCCTCGGATTGTTTCCAGGGATATCAACCTCCGCGAGATGAATACAGGTACCACCTGGTTGTCATATTCCCACATAACGTTGATGCTATAGTCTTCCACACAAATGGATGAAAATGCGTCTTCAATGGAAGAGAGTACGTCGCTATTTTTTCTACAAATATGATTTATCCTTGAAGACAAACTCCGGAATATTTCACTTCAAAAACGTTTTTCAGCACTAGCATAATCATTTCAAAATTCAATAAATCGATAAAACTTAAGGTCTTTTGATACCAGTTTTAACCGCAGGACAGCTTTTAGCAGACCACCTTGTTATTTTCCTTGTCCAAGGTAAGTCAGGACAATAAATTAAGCTTAATGATCAGGAAAGGAGGCATTTGTTCTATGTTTGGTTTTTATGTGTGTTAGGCCAACAGCTTAGCAGTCAGCAGGATTTTTCTCTGTCTGCTCTGAAGTTACTTTTTTCACATTGGGCGTGCGGGAAAGCTGCATCTTAGTTTGTAAGCGTTACGAATCTCACAAATTCACGAATAAGGTTTGGGAATGCTTTTTTGCAGTATACTGCAGCAGTTTTTTTAAGGAAAATGTTAGGAACCCGGTATGGTTCTGTATGGACCCGATTTTCTCTGATTCTAGGGACCCGATTTTCTCTGATTTTAGGGACCCGGTGATAATTTTCTCTGATTCTAGGGACCCGATTTGAAATTCTAGGGACCCGAATCGGGTCCCTAAAACGCCTTAAAAAACCCTGTACTGTAGTAACGTACGGATAGATTTTATCAACATATATTGAATTAAGTCAGAGCTTTCAGATTCAATTTTTTGTCAACGTTCTTGAAAATTTGGACGTCGAGTTCTATGTCAACAACATCGAAACATTTTGATTGAAAAAACACAGAAATTCAAAACAGTTCAGAATGCTTGCATCAAATTTTTCATTTTTGAAAATTCTCCACACCTTACTCATTGGGAAACACTAGTTTAAAATGGCAAATGTTTAACAAAATACTGTACTTGCTTCCAGTGGCGTAGCGAGGCTAAGTGCCGCCCGGGACCGACCGTGAAAGTGCCGCCCTTTCCACCCCTCAAATTTGCTTTCAAAGATTTGAAATGAAAGAAGATCATGTTTCGTGCTTATTAATCGATATAAGGATTATTACAGCATCTTAAAAATCACAATCAAACACTTACAAACTGAAATGGGTCTTGTTTTTCATTGTCAATTATGGGTCCTGCTTTTTCTGCTTGTCGCCATCTTTCTCATCATAAATTTTTCAATTTTTTGCTTTCTTTACATATGGACATACGAACCCGACATGCTTCGTCAAATTTTCTTCCCTGTTGGTTTTTAATCTCCGGTGAGCCCACCGCATGGTTTTTGATAGTTTACTCATTCCAGGGGATCAAACGAAGAAATTAAGGGATGTGATGGCGGTATACCTACTTTACAGATGTAAACATTTATGTATTTTAAAATTTCGTGCACTACTCCCGTCTATAACTAAAAAAATGCATATATACTGCATATTAGAGTCCTGCGCGGGGCAGGTCAACCCGCGCGGGTTGCGGGTACCCACATTTGCGGGGCGGGTGCGGGAACTCGCACTGCTTTACGTGCGGGTGCGGGGCGGGTTGAACTTGTTGCGGGTG
>JGI24021J15306_10002987_pt1 | contig 18806 bp, 11 predicted proteins | sample Ectturendosymbi1_FD_15306 | JGI IMG/M metagenome (IMG submission 15306)
CGATTCATGCGAAGGGCTACCAGTTGATACACACATGAAATAAAAAACATTTGCTCAATTTACCTTTAATTTGTTAATATTAATTATATTCAACCATGTGAAGATAGTGATCACGTTAATGCTACTTTTAGTTCGTACAAGTCTGCGGATGACCCTCGTGGTCATTGCGGGCGACTTCGTGCCCGCGGGCACCACGTTGGTGACCCCTGGTCTACGCGATACCACATCATTCTTCCTAAAATTTCTAAGTTATATAATTCTCCAAGCGATACTTGTTTTTGGGAGTACCGGTAATAAAAATGTCTATAGCAAGCCTACTGTTTTTTGTTGCTGTTCAAAGAAGAACGTGTCGCTGCTCTTCCAAACTGAAAACAATTAATTATGCTGCTTGTCAACACATAAGGTGTAAAACTTGTTTAAAATCTTTTCAAAAACGTTAATGTTACAGTAGTTCTAGGGACGTACCGAGGTTAGATGGCGCCCGGAGCAAGAAACAACTTTGGCGCCCCTTGGGTGCAAACGTGCTGTATTGAAGAAAATCCTTACGACATTGTTGGGACTTTTCGGCGCCCGGGCCATTGTGCCTCCCTTGCCCCCCTCGGTACGCCCCTTAGTGGTTCATATTCCAGCAAACCTTGTTGCGTTGTGGCAGTCGCCTCTCTGCCCGTGTGTACGGTTACAAACGTCTTTATACCGGTTTGAAGTCAAGTGTGATAAAGATGTATTTTTATTGCCATCATTTTTAAAAATTTTCGTTATCTGTCAGCTTAGAATCTGTTCAATATTGACAAGAATGTGATTGTGGTCATGCTTGGTCACTGCGGAACTCATCTTGTGGTCAAGGTCTAGCACAATGCATCGGGTTGATTCTCGCTAAAATGCAAACTTTGTAACAATTTTAGATGGGCAACTAGGACTTTCAAATTTTCAGCTCTTGATAGTTGTCTGATGGAAATATGAACTTACAATTGAATAAAAGTTTTAAGTTAGCAACATTTTACCGGTAATTAATTTTCGAAAGTATTCTTTTGCACTCTGGGCTGCGAAACAAGGAGGTCAGGGTGTATGGACCACACACTATTTTTTAAGAGGGTTCCGAAATACGGGACCACCCACTATTTCACTGGATTTTTACACTTTCGGTGTAAAGTACATCATCTTCGATATATTGTTGAGTGCCTGACCTTGCGATAATGCAAGCTTGTCCTGATATACGGCATCTCTGTGACACATCAGTGAAACGTATGTGTGCAGTAAGGAAGCTCAGGATGGTCGTGTGCGCAGTCAACTTTAAAATGTTGCGTAGTTCCAAATAAGTTTTCTTGCACAAGAGTTTGGTGCCAATAGTACAAAGTCTTACGAGTGAATGTGATTTGTAAAACAGGCATTACTGGCACCAAACTTATTTACGATAAACGAGAGTTTCTAATGCAGATTTGCCTCGTCGAGAACCACGTGTCTTTGGGAGATAGTGGTATTAAAAAATCTGCGATAAAAATGACAGCGAGTGTTGGTAGGTTTTCTTTCTCATCAGAAATTATGCAAAAAGGTCTTTACAAGGTTGCACGATCACTGATCAATCAACGGTAATGCAGGAAGTACGTCTAGTTCGGATCCCAACTAAAAAATGCGTTCCGCCGCCCTATACTTTTCACGCATGCACTTTGCTTCGATGGTATTCAGCCAACCAGAAAAACCACCCCAAGTACTCCTTGCCCGAAAACATGACCAACTGATGGTGTTTACGTCAAAACGTTACCTTTCAAGTTCGTGCCTGGGTACTANTTTGCCCGGTCGCCACGAAAATCATATTANCAATTTTTTGAAATGATGAACAATTCGCAGGGCCCTCTCCAACTCGTTCGCCGAATTCTAGTTTTATCACCAGAAAAGGCAGCGGTGAGAAGACCAGGGACAGTGGCGTGTTTGGGATGAACTCACCCCGATCATCAAACAAAAGTGGAAACCATACAGGTCACTTCCCTCGCAGGGATGGTAGTCAAGGTGATGCAAACGTTTTTGTCGTACTTTCCTTAGCAATAATCTTTATCGCAAAGTACTTCTAGAATTTCGCGAATGAAAAATGGAGCAGTTTGTCACATAATTTTGATATTTCGTTTCCAATTACAATAATAAACAATAATAAGCTGGTGGATCATGGAAATTACAACATTAAGATTATTGAAGACACTAAATGTGCTGTGAGTCTTCATGGAATTTGCCTGCTATGCTTTGCTTTCATAACTTTGCGATGATTCGAGCCATAGTCGAAGCAGCAAGCAAATAATTTGCTGATTGATCCGACTGTGTCACCTTGGTTGAGACGTGTTGTTGGAATTACAACATTAAGAGTAGACTTCACGACTGAAAGAAAATTGCTTCCATGAAATGTCCAACTCATCCGATACTCTGAAGAATTTAAAGTGCAGTCATTACCAGGAAAAAGAGAAAAGATCTGTCGCCTGCCTTGTCAGGTCCTACGATGCACCAAGCAAAATTATCCAGCACTGTAGAAAAATTTTGTAGACGTTGCTTTTTTGTTTGGTTTATTATAATTTTTTGAGAAATTAGATCCTGTGAAAGCAGGTAAAATGCAATTATTACATCATAGCTTGAATGGCGTTATCATTGACAGCTTTTTCACTCCAAATGAAGTTTTTCTAACCCAAATTTTGTTTTTGGTTGTTGGTTGCTTCCCTGATCAAAATATGCTTTCACTTGATTAAAATCCACACATTTGAAAAGAAAAGGGTGTTTTGATTAAAATCCACACATTTGAAAAGAAAAGGGTGTTTTGATCCTTAAAAAGAGCTCAGAGTAAAAAGAAACAAAATATTAAGACATTAATTTGATTGAATTTTTGTGTTTACGGGCGGTGTAAACACAAAAGTACATAAGATGTTCTACAGCGAAACAACAAACATTTGATCAGCTTCTTCGTTAAAGAGAAATGCTGGTGTTATCTTCAGCATAATAATGCTAAAGAATTTGAATGCGATGTCTTTGTAATAGCGATATTTCTTTAGAAGGCACCACTTCAGACTGTAGTGCGACTCTGTTGGATCGGGTTGGTGTTAATCCCAAAAAAGCTGTCTGTGATTCGTCACATTTGCCAGTTTTTTAAAATGTCCGAAAAATATACTGAAATTTAAGTCAAAATCATGCTTTTCTTGGTTTGTAATGTAACGCAATCGCAATCAGGCCCGCAACCAGAGGGCAACCACGCACTTTCCCCACCAGAAATATTAAAAATAATTTAGTTGTTACGTACAACAACAAGTTACAACCACTTCCCCTCCCCTGAAAACAGCAAATAGTACTACTACAATAAGTTACAATAATTTTGCGCCCCCCCGAAAATGTCACCTGGTTGCGGCCCTGATCGCATTAGCTAAATGCTATCTGTAGTTTAACTTGCCATTGCACTTGATCTACGCGAAGTTAAGAAGTTCCCAAGTTTGGAGTTCAAACAAAACGTTAACATGGTGAGCTTCTGCGCAGCAACTCAAATTAGCATTACATGTGCGGACACACTTTTTCAAATTGCGTCTTGGACTATCTCGTAAATTAACTTGTTTCTTTAACATTGTTACTTGTGCCTCTTGCTATTTGCGTCAATACAAGCCTTTGCATTGACCTAACATTATATTATGCTATTGTACAGCAGCATTTGAAATACTAGTTATAGATACGTTTCCAGCATATTATTCAAGCGTATTTGCGCATAAACATTAAATCCTGAATGCAATGCAGGTAGTTCGAGTTCCGGTGAACACACAGACAACGAAACGCCAAGCACACCCAAACGTATATCGGCTTTCCCTGCCATGCAGCCAGGTCATCATGGAAGCAATTTTCGGACCCCACCCCAAGTTCCGTGAGTACTGACATAAGCAATGACAACTATGAATTCGTTTTTAACAGAGCGTCAGTCACGTTCGTCTCTGACTCTGTTAATACCGTGAAAAACAGCAAAGAGCTATCAGTGAGTTTCGGAGATTTGTTGCACTGTTTGTTTATGTAACTTCATCGAACGTTGGCCTGATATTTGCAACAACAAAAAATTAGCACTGCACGCAGAAACCAGAAACTACCTACAGCAAAGAGATGTTGGATGAACGTAAATGCAGCAGGCCTATCGTGGTTGAGTGCGTGCGCCCTACAATGTGGCAAAGTGCGTGAGGTGCGCTCCTTTCGCTTGCGCTTTTTGAAATGCGCTTGTGAACAAAGGGTAACAGGCATATGTGTTCTATAAATTAAGAACAGTTGCTGAACTCTTTGGACGTAAATTATAAAAGTCAAAAATGTAGTTTTCCGGTAACATGAAAATAAAAAGGTGTTTGCATGTATTTCCTTGATTCTGTCTATCAGCGATGCCTTATTGCAAGAGTGTCCAACTTGAATGGGGAAGTGTGCCAAACTTTTTCATGAAATCTAGTCCCGTGCCATGCATAAAAAATTACTGGTACTGTGTCAACTAATTTTCTTTTTACACAGAACAACAAGAAACTAAATTTACTAAAAATTGTATAAAAATTTAATGTCCCAAACACGTCTGCGAGGGAGGCGCCTTCGTTTAATGAAAGTTGAAAACTTGGTATTGAAAGGATAAAAAAGTCATTTCTACCTAAACCTAATAACTTGTGTGCCGTTTTCGAAGTTATGGCGTACTGGGCAGAGGCGAATTTTCAATTTCGGGGCCCTAGGCTATTTCAAATTGGGGGCCCTTCTGGAAGGCAGAGGTGGCCGTAGTCACATTTTCAGACTCCGACTTCGCTCCTGTACCAAAATTTTTGAATCCGGGTCCGAAAAATTTTCAAATTTGAGAATCCGACTCCTGTTCAGACTCCGGGTGCCATCGATGCAACCGAAATCCAGCTATGTTTTTACTTAAGAAATGGCGTACCGTGTTTATTCGATTGCAAGCCGCAACTGATAAAGTTTTTTATTTCATCATTTCGTGCGGATTACAATCAAGGGCGCCTTACATTTTTTTCTTTTGCTCATCGAAATGTCTAGATGACGTCCCAGTCTTTCCGTGGCTACGTTTCGTTGACCAAACTCTCTTTTCGCATTATCTTTCCATTCTTCAGCATCACGTGCACACTCCATCACAAGAGGGATTATGATGAACAGAAGGAAGTTGTAGTGGTGTACGCATCAATACCAGTGTTCCCAATTAAACGCGAAACGTGTTCTACGCGAAGGTATCTCAGAGGCTTAGGTATTCACGTGCGGCTTATAATTAAGAGCATCTAACAGTTGGAGCCGGAGCCAAAAAATTTAGATGCCCGGAGCCTGAAATTTGAGTACCGGCTCCACAGCCGTGGTTTCAACAAAAGTTTCAAATGAAATTGTACCACTTCAACTGGAATTCCCAACTTAGGAGTATGATGTCAAAAATGATCCAATTTGACTTCCGGAGTCGGAAAAAACATCTGACTGCGACGCCGACTCGTAGTGTTGTTAGGAATCCGACTCCACCCAAAAACCGCCGACTCTTTACGACTCCGACTCCGCAACCCAATGAAAACCGCACATGCTCCTGCTACTGCTGAAAATGAAAAGTGACTTCGGATCCAGGTTTGGCTTTTCACAAATTTTTTAGTCCGGCTCCGGCGCCGGGCCCAAAAGAAAAATGCACAAAGGTCCGTGGCCATCTCTGGTGTGGACCCTTCTAGCACAGCAAAAAACTGGGTTATTGGTTCCATCTTTTCAATAACAACTCGTTGTGCTTCTGCTTTGGCAGTTGTTTTCTTTCGCTTGCTAGAGCCACTCTCATATGTACGCTTCGACATTCTCAAGTTAATGCAAGTAAGCCTAATAGCCTATAGATCAGTGGTTCCCAAACTGGGGGTAAATTACCCCCCAGGTAATTTGCAATTCGTCGATGGGTAACGCAGAACCAAAATCACAATGTTGGTCGGTATTATGAATGATCATTGCAAACGAAATTTTCGACCTAAAATACGAAAACTTTTTATTGAGGGTAATAAGACGGAATCACTACCTTGATTTGGGTAACGGTTCGAACAAGTTTGGGAACCATTGCTATAAATCCACCGTCGTCCTGATTACTTTGAAAAAAAGAAAACAATTACCACATNAAGCTCACTTTGCTAACTATGGTAATAAGCTCAAGATACAAATTGGCCTCACATCAATATATGTCTAGTAAAATCCTTTTCTATGCNTTGAGCTGTAGAAAGGAATGGCTCAAGATTGCTACAAAACCACTGAAGGCAAAGAATATCCCAGATTAACACGCGCTGCATTACAAACAGTTAACATTTTACTCAACTGAATATTTACCGCTTTGGCTACGGTGCAGGCTAGTCTTGTGTTTACCCCGTATCTCACCCATAAAAAGCAACAAGAAAGAGACCTAGAATGAACGAATGTAGGCCACCCCACTACCCTCGTGAAAACTGAAAAATGGATTTGTTCCACATAATATATACGCAACAATAACCATTCTCAACGCCATAAAAATAGTTCGTCATTCCTTCAATCCTTCGCGCTCATTTTTCTATAAAGATCTTTTTTAGCAGCATAGTAAAGAAATGTGCGTTGAACCAAAATAAAAATACAAATATGATTGCTTACAAAAGTGCTGGAAATTGTCCTTACACCCAAAATTTTGGGCTCCCCCAAAATTGGGGGCCCTGGATTTCAGCCTTTTTAGCGTAATGGTAAATCCGCGCCTGCGCACTGGTTTTAACACGTTCCAGCCAGCGGGACGTACGCGTATATCTTGGGTTCGTGCAAACTGTTTTGTTACCTCGATCCTGCCAGACTGCTGCTTTAGCAAACCCTCGTGTGAATAAAACTTAGTTTTACTGCATCTGGAAAGCTTGTCAACGGACTCTGAGAGGTCTTAAACAGCTTTGCTGAGGCGGGCAACTTAAGGTCAGGTCGTTTAATCGAGAGACAAGACCAGTACTCCTACACCTAGGCTGGCCTCGCTGTTCGAAGCGTTTGGGGACACCTTCAAATCTGCAAGTAATCCGCAGCCAAAACAACTTCCCAAACCCTTCAAAGGCTTCTACAGAGATTAAATGTGTTCCATACAGCTACGGTAGTATCTGATTCAGTCAAATACTTCCATAAAGATTATACTTCTATCGCTTTTCTTGCTATGTAATTCCCAGGTTGTTTTACCAGAAGCTTTGCTTGAGTCGTGTTTTGCCATTATCTACACTTGGGTAACTAGTTCTGGATAATTTTTATAATTGGTTGCCATTTTTCGTTACCACATTGAGAGAATGTGATACTTCACTGAAGACTTTGCTGTGTGTGCGTTAGAATTTTACACTATTAAAGCGAAAACTTCAATCCTGTTTCTCTTGCTCTGACACTATACATTAAAAAAATTATTGCAGCACTTTAGCGACTGGGATCCGCTTTCATAACTTAGCGATGATTCGTATATGCACATTGCAAACACACACACATATATATATATACATATATATTCAAGCAAATAGTCTCCGCAAAGGCGATGCAGTCGAATCAGTCAGCAAAGTTTTAATAGGAAATCGGCTTTATGTAACTCTCTGCGTACTCAGTCCTGAAATCTTATGACTGAGGAGTTACGTGAAAGCGATTTCCTATTTTAAAATATTTCCCGAGAGATTCAACTGTGTCACCTTTACGAAGATTAATTACTTGAACACAAATATGTGCAAGTTCTCATCAACGTAAACATAATAGATGTTGTTTGCTTGCAACCTCGATGAGTCGACGACATTCCTCTCTTCAACACGTAAATTACTCATTGCAGAATAAAACCGATGCCTCCAATGGTTCCAGTACCTACTCCAAGGCCCAGCGATGATAAAAACTCAGGTGTGACTGCACTGCTTCTGTTTATTTCCACGATCAGTGAACAAAAAATCAGTGTTTTTGTTTTTGTGAAACCTGAATCATTGTTTGTATGTTGTGATAATTAATTCATGTCGTGTGCTTTTGTGGACCGTCAATCACGTCTATGCGGATTTGATTACCAGTTTCTTTTCATTTCATGTAAATTCTCAGTAAAAGCAACTATGGCAGCGTTGTCATCAAAATTTGCTTCTTTGACAAGCCCCAGCCGGCAAACAAAACCTTCCGAAGAAGTTACTTCACCGTCCTCGAAACCCATTAGCGGTTTCAATGCCGTGCCGGCCAGAGATGAATTTTTCCGCGATCGACCTGCCCCGCGGGTTCCACCCACCTCTGGACCTCAGTCAGTTAACCCTCTGTTGAGTCCCGGTAAACCTTATGTCGACGTTTTTCCGATGTATACTCTTGAGACCTGTTTGGCGCGACATTTCGGTTCTCGGCACGTAGTGGCGGATCCAGGAGGAACTCGGAGCAATTTCCCCCTCAAATAACTATGGCGCCTTCCTGAAGCAACGCCCTTCTTGAGTCATTGCGCCCCTTTCAAATCAATTGCCTTTTCCTTTTCGCTGTTCGCTTTCCTTTTCAAAGGAAAATTGCAAAAAAGTATAATTATTTTGGAGCGATGTTTTCTGATTATCCCCAGAGGCCAGGTCTGGATCCGCCATTGTTCGTATGCTATTGCTCTGATAAAAATAGCAATAATACATTTGTAGCAAAAAAGGTGATACAAGCAGCAAAGAATAATTTCGTGCTGCTCGTGTTTTATGTTCGTTGGTTTGGTCAGGGGCGGCCGTAGCTGGTGCGGGGCCCAATGCAAGATCTAGGCGCGGGGCCCCTGTGAGTAGTAGTTTTATGACGTCATCGTGTTATGGCGCTTTTGATATAGATATTTTACCAAAATAACTATATGCATATCAAAAAGACGGCAAATTATTGGAGTTGATCTGTGTGTATATTTGCCTATCTGAACGGGTACATTTCAGGTTAGGAATACAAGGGAAAAATATATTTATATATTATTTTTTCCAAATATTCTAAAATATAAAAGTTCTATTAAAAATTCAGTGGATTCATGTCATTTTACTCAGCCTTTTTGCCGCAACAAATTTTAGGGTACATCATCATCTGTCGAAATGTTGAAGGAATACATGGGCAGGGGAATGTTGGGAACCCCTGTGACAACACAACAGTTTCTTTTATGGGGAGTGGGCATAGCTCATGTTTCCCCCAGTTGCGGTATGTTTATGACTAATAGCATGCTGCTGTGGTGGACATTAGGCAGTGTACCACTCGTTATCAAGCCGAAAGTTGTAAAGGAAGCTCTGCAATGGAGCGGCGAACCCAAGTGCAAAGTTACGTCAATCGAATCGAACTGACAAACGAATTGAACTTACAATGCAATTACTTCGCTCTTGTTGAACGACACTTCCGTTCGAAGAACAACTGACTTGGAGAAAACTTTTAACATGAATTGATTGCTTATCTCGTTTTCGGTAACCACAATCTCAGACGCGTTCTTACACAAAGGTAACGTCTGGGCGCATTATCAGCTATCCCAGCTATGTGCAAGTCGAGCGGCGAGGATTTTGTGCGGCCCAGCTTAGGTTTCACTGAAGTAAAAGTATCTTGCATGCTGACAACCTGTCCTTAATTTGATAATCTTGAATTTGATATTTTTGATGCAGTTGGTCCTCAGTGTCGCTTTATCACGCTCTCAGTACGTCAGCTTAAAATCAATTTAGTTGGCTAAAGTCAAAGCAAACCATTAAATGTGCGGTCCTCCATAATATGCCATTCAATGTGCTGCCCTGGTTAACATAGTGACAAACTTTTTGGCTCAGAAAGCCATTTGGGTTGGACATAGCTGAACTATCCATTTTATGACGCAATGCATGAAAAAAGCAGACTTCACAAGAGAGCAACCCATTCATTCGCCCTAACTTCCCCAAAAGCCCAAGTTTATAGAGCAGGGGTTGCCAACCTTTCTCTAACCATGTAACCGTTACTGAATTTTTTATAGTTATTTTAGAATTTGAAACTATAATGGTAGATTCCGTTTTTATGTCTCAAAATTAATTTGTTGCAAATGTACAATGAATGTACCCCTTCACAGAGGCAAATATCTTCTGTAACTTCTGTTACTGAACTTACTCATTAAGTTTCATTATGCATGGACTTGGAATGCAAATTGTTTTCATGATTTAGAAATGTAAGGTACAAAGATATTTCAACTATCACGTCACAGTTGTAGAAATATTTATCTAACGCAATGTATACTGTAATGCGCATGGTTGATTGATGAAATAGAAGCATGTAGTCGCCAAACATATTGGTAAACAGGAACGAGTGTGCTGGATGACATTCACAATTTTTGCGAAGCTTTCAAAAAAACGGAAGAATCTTTCTAGAACTGAACAACGTTACGTTAGCAGAACTGCCATCAAAGTTAATGTGACAGACACTCGTCGTCCATGACCTGTCCATTGCGAGTTGAATCACTGCACACCTTGTTTGCAGTAACTTTTGGTCTACTTCAGTCCCAAATGGCACTAGTAACACCAAATTCTATCCATAAAAAGTGGGACGTGGTGAAGAGCAGTGTGCAGATATAACGCTCTACATGAGAATTGATCACATTTGATAACGTTCGATAATAAATAGAAGAAATTCATCGTTCATTCAAACGAGATAATTATTTGCTAACAATGATATTTCTGAACCTTTACACAATTCTCGGACGCAAGGTGTATCTGGCAAAAATAAACAACCTGACCAACCACCATGGCGCGGGGCCCCCTGAGGCGCGGGGCCCAATGCAAATGCATCGGTTGTATCGGCTTAAGGCTGGCCCTGGCTGTGGTTTGTGCCTTGCCTTATTTACATTGTATTACCAGTGCCGTGTTAGCTGCATGGATGTGGTGTGGGTTTTGAGGCAAAAACTCTGGATTGATTTTGCTGGACTTGTCGTCCACTGATTCAATATATATCTGATGCAATCCGTTTGCAAAAACATCAGATTAATCATTATCGAATCCGCGATGAATTTAAGTTGTTACTGAATACTAATGCAAAAGACTAAATTTGACATAAACGACATAAATATGGAGTTCATTTATCCAGAAAAAAGGATTTTAAAACCAACCAACAAACAAGAATTGCTTTACCCAAACCACAAAACTTTTACAAACTGAACAATAGCAAAGTTTTGGATGTGGCTGCTTGAAGATCGTAGCGCAGAGACAAGACACAGACTACGGTTCTCGGCACGTAGTGGCGGATCAACCAACCCTGTTTCGAAATAAACTGTAAAATCATAAGATTGGAAACTACAATGTGTGGTAGAGGTTGCAAATTGAATAGTTTAATCAAATAATAATGACCAATTAGAAATGGTAACAAATTCCTCCTTTTGAAGAGTTAACTGTGGACCTACTTGAAATTTCCAAAAGCGATTTAAAATGTCAGCGCAGTTTTATTAAACAACATGCAGTTGCATCCATCAAAGCGAGTCAACATGCGCTTTTATGCATATAATTCTCTGTCCCAATATCGTTTTCTTCGAATAAATCTTACTTGAGTGATACTTTCAAATCCATTGCTAAAATTAGTTACGGTCGCCACCATGGGCCTTAAAAGAGCATTGGGTGTGCTTGTTAATGGTCAGCGTAGATTGTACCGGTCAGTAAATCTTGCTTTTCTGTTACTGGAAACATGAGCGGCGACTTTGTGTTTATAGTTTCTCGGCAGCAACCTCTGGAAGAGAGAAATTGGTTTTGCAAATTGCCGAGAGCTTCTGCCCAAGAGCGCATTGCTTCTTCATCCTGCTTAAATGTGAGTGTTGTTGGATATCGAGCTCCAATTTTGTTTTAAAAAATTAAACGAAAATTTTGCGTTGTTTTTTGGTTCTCTGGCTAACCACAGTGGAATCACCATATTGAGTTTCCAGCCCTTTCATACTAAAAATACTTACTTTGAAAATAGACGGCTGAGTTGAAGCTTGATTACTTATAAAACCATTGAACTCTAAAGAAAGAAAAAAGGTTTGCAATTTTTCACACAATGTTGACGAGTTTTGATTATAAAAAATAAACATGTAGTACTTTTGGGACAACTTAAGAGATTAGATTGGGGAGTTGGATTACTTGCTGTTGGTTGAAAAAAATCACAGGAAAACTTGATACTTTGGTTGTAAAAGTGCGCATCAATTTAAATGTATTTACAGTTTCGCAAGTAACCAAACTGGAGCTGTGTTGGTCCTAACAACGGTACTTCTAATTTTCTGTTGATGAAACTTGTTGCAACAGCAAATACTTTTAGAGCAAACAATATTTCAAGCAGACAAGCTGCGCTTTTTCAGAAGCTGTATAGAGATAAAAAAAAAACTTGTGAAGGAGGTTTAAATGTTGGCTTCATCAATTCCATTTTTAACGAGACTTACTCTGATTACATGATAGTCGTCGGTGCAGCTACTGCGTTGCACACAGAGGTCAACAGATAGGGTGCTTGTTCTCACTCAACGGACAGTTTTCCAAAAAATAAGTAAAAATCCCACCATGAGCTTGGTACGGAAGTTAAATGTAGGGAGTTCTGTAACCAAATGCTTGAAAACTAAATTTTTGCCAGCAATACCAAACTACTACACAAAATTTTTGAAATGACTGTTTTTTTCTTTTGCAGGAAGGGTGCTTCCTTGTTCGACCTGGACGCAGCAAAAACACACCGTATTCCTTGACTGTGTGGGCCAATGGAAAATTCTTCAACCTTCAAATTCGACTTCGGTCAGACAATCAATACGCACTGGGATTTGAGAAAGTAAATATAATAATCTACACTTTTCTGATGATCGCCGGATTTACTTTTAAGTAGCCGGATTTACTTTTGTCCAAACCATTTTGTTTTCGGAAAAAAATCATTTCTAACATGGTAAAAGCTTTTTGCATCGTAATTGCTATATTTTTTATAATAATTTTTTGTTAATTTCAGTTTTTCCGATAGTAATGGGGTGAAAATTGCTGTAGATGTATCCAGTTTTTAGTGTTTGAGGGACCGAAACGATCTCTTCAAATTTTTCCAACGGTGGCTCAAAATACAGCAGAATAGAATCTCGCTTTATGACTATCTCGGTACTCAGATGAAATAGTTGTGGTCTCTCAGAATGTCTTAACAGCCACCACAGCTGAACGTTTAGAAAACCCGAATGTGTGTTTTTAGTATTTATAGATGTTAAATCATAAATTTTTGAAAATTTACATTTTGGGCATGAGCATATTTTTTCGGAAGAAATATGGCGGCCCTCTCAGAATTTTTAGCTCCCTGCGCCTATGATATGAACCGTTTAAATTTACAAATATTAAACAAGTTTTGGCTGAAAAACAATTGTGCACCTGAAGTAATAACTGCGAGATTTTACACGATTCTTTTTGCATCGAATGTTTAAGTTAAGTGTTGCATTAAACTGCAGTACATTTGTGTCACGATTTTCGCATTGCTATGAAAGAAGTGTTTCTGCTAGGCTCCTTTATTTTTATCCATAAAATCGATAGATTACTGATGTCGGCCAGTCTTCTTTATATTGACTAGCATTTCGCGTCATCAGACTACGTGAGTGAGTCACTGAAAGTCGTGCGTTGAAGTTGCAAAATTTTGACGAGCCGTGCAGTCAATCACATGACTTCGAGCGAAACTGCGTGCATGGATTTTCCGAAAGCTGTGTTGGGCAAACATCAAAGCATCTAGAGTGGTTTCAGTGGCATCGGCATGCTGTAGAAAACCACTCAGTTTTACACAGCAAAGGGTGGTCATGTAGAGAGCAAAAACTTCCGGAATTTTATATACCGTGATATTCTACAGCATGCCTCATTAGTATAAGTAATACCGAAATACAAAGCAATTTTTCGTTTTATTCGAGCTAAAAGTTTTGACTGAGGTCTGCAACTTCAAATGTAGATCATAGTAAACATAATGTTAGCTTTAGGTAAAAGGACGTTTAGATATTTCGAACAGTTTGTTTTAGACGCAGGATGGCGAACGTTGGGTAATAAGAGCTCACATACCATGATCATTTTTACAACTATTGCAGAGCTGCGAATTGCGTTCGCTCGCTAAGCTGCCTCGCTTGACTCGGTTTATTATTCTTGGCATTTATGTGTGATGCTAAATCTATTTTATAAGTCTTAATTTTTTTCCACTGTGTAAGACTTCTGCATGACAATGACCAAACGCAGTAGTTGCTATAGTGCGTTTTTTCAGTGTTTGCTCCATTTCAGTATTGTATGTGTGTAGCAATTAACACCTACTCTGTAACTGTAATGTGACTAACAATTTTTGTGTTCTTTGACTAAATCCTGTGATTGAACCATGAGTCTGAGCTAACCAAGTAAATGAAAAAAGATATTAATTATTTGTTGAGAAGAGAAGAGCCAATACATTCTTTACACGCATAGCTGTATTTCACGAGATACGTTTTGGACTTTTTGGCGTTGAAATTCGTGATCATGAAAATTGCGAAGTAACTATCTTACAGTATAACTAAGGCTTAAAAACTAGACTGTTCGAATTGGTGAGTTGTCTAGCTTTACATTAGGCATCCTTACAGAAAATAGTCCAGCAATGAGGTGATCCGTTTCTGTTATCCCATCGTACATAACAAGTAAAAATCTTGTCCTAATTTATCCGATGTGGCATTTCATTTGTGCATGCTTGTCTCTTTTCGTAGCGCTCATTCAAAAATGTCATATTTTTAATTTGACTAGGGAAACGAAAGAACTTTTCCAAGCGTGGTGAACATGATCGAGTATTACCAGAAAGATTCACTACAGTTGGCCGAAGGCGAAGGTTTCGTTCTCCTGACTGGGCCACCTTGAATTATACTCTGCATGCATGAAAAGTATCACAGTAGACCGGTTTGTCTGGATGAAATTCGCGAAACAATTTTGTTTGGACACCGACTCCAACAACTGACTCTTTTTCTGCCTGGCGATTGCCTATATTGTTTCAAAAAACAATTGATGTAATGAGTAGCAATTAGCTGCTTTTATGCCTTTTCACTGTCTTTCCCTGTGAAATATTGAACGCCTTGAAAACCTGTGGTTTTGTCAGTTCCATGCTAAAACATTTGCATATTACTGCGTTAGAATTATGTAGCCAAGCAGACAGATCGTCCGCGAAAAACAATGTGTTTTCGACGAGCGAAACACTCTAACAGCCGTTTTTATCTTGTTTGTTTCAGTGGAAGACACACAAAAAACACATTTTGTCTCAAGATAATTGTTCATCTCACAAACGCAGCTGTAGCCCATCACAAGAGCTTTATTTTCATGAAAAAGGGTTAATTTTGAGAAGCATAATGAAAATATTCAACAAAAGAAAATATTTTTTGGCCTTTGTGGCTTGTATGTAAGACTCATCATCAACTTTTGAGCGCTGCTATCTACCCGTTTTGCTCTTGATATACAAAAATATTTTGCGCAAATGTTTGAATTATTTGTTGGGTGTCACTTCGTATTCAATCAATCTGTTGATAAGTTACGGCCATCCTTTAAGAAAGGGATCTCAAACACGCGGCCCGCGAGGGCGTTTTGTGTGGCCCGCGATGCTTTTTGGGAATTTTCAAATAATTAACACTTACGGTATTCAGTTTATTACCGGTGATTTAAAGTACTCGGCTAGCGAGCATAGGTGGCGGAACCGGGAGGGCCGCATTGGCCTAGGCCCCCCCACTTTTTTCTGAGTGACCTGGCCCCCACTTTTAAATTTCGAATTTTACCTAAATAATTTTAAGTAACACAATTAGCAAGAACAACTAGTTACATTTATGTGCTGAAGTCAGTGTAGCGTAGATGGATAAGGTGCAGTAGATAAGGTCATTGCGGGCTTATACAACATTGCATAAAATTGCTTAAACATGCTGACAAAAGTTAATGACCTCATATTTTAATGCTTGTGACGTCACAGTTGCCAACTCAAACCACAAATTTTCTATAGCTTTTTTGACTTGCACTTGTATTGTTCCCCCACAATTTGAAAAAGGTTCCACCACCCATGCTAGCGTGTCAATAAATTCCATTTAAAAGAATGTAGAGACGGCTAGAAATGACTTGCCTATAACTCACGATACTTTTCGCAGGACAAGATGTAAAAGCTGTTTCTGCCAAGGTTCAGATACCGCCATTGTTGCGTCATCGTCATAATACGGCCCACGGGTAATCATAATACGGCCCACGGGTAATCATAATGCGCCCCTCGGGTTACTTTTATAAGTCCTCATTTGGCCCTTGGACCAATTTGAGTTTGAGACCCTTGCTTTAAGCTATACGAGAATTTTAGAGAGTATCGACGCCAGAAAATTTATTTTTTGTAGAAAACGCGCAACTGCATGCAAATTTACCGTAAAATAATATTGTTGAAATATGGACGCATGGCTTTCAAAGACACGGGACCACTGCATGGATGGCAATTTGGCTTATACAGATTTTGAGGAAGTTATTTATTTGACTTTCCTATGGGTTGCTTGTGTTGAAACGGCCCGAAGGTAATAATCCTGTTTTGCACTCAAGATGACAGGGTAAGCACTCTGATTCAAAGTGTGGGTGGAGTGCATCTTTTCGTTTAACGGCTTACAAAGATGTGCTGTAGTTTTCTCAATGAGTGCAATGCTGCAGCTTTGCTGAAACATAATTAAATGGCTATTCCTGGTCAAGACACAGAAAGGCATTTTATTCAGCGATTTGCTACGTGTTCAACTTGGGACAGCTTTCATTTGTATATAATTTAATTTAAACAGCACTCGTAAATTACAAAAAGCATCATAATCTACAAAACACAGTCTCTGATAAAAGTGTGTTTGAGCATGACCGGTTTGAAATACAAAAAGATTTGTTGCCGGTATTTGTCATCACATCCAACAGTTACACAAGCATAGAAGGCAGGCGCGTAACGAGGTTAGACGGCGCCCGGGGCAAGAAGCAACTTTGGCACCCCAATATTCGAACTTGAGGTATTTCGGAAGGAAATTTACTGTATTGAAGAAAGTACTTGTGAATGTTGGGACGTTTCGCCACCTCCGGCAGACATTTGGCGACCCCCGCAGGGATCCAGCGCCCGGGGAATTGTGCCCCCTTAACCCCCCGCCGTTGCGCCCCTGATAGAAGGTGAGCAAATTATTCTTGTCTTTTCTTTCGCCAGCGCTGATCCTGAATTGGTTTACTTGTCAAGTTCTTACGCAAAGGCTTATTCACAGTCAAGTGTAGGCCGCAAGTCAATCTCGTTCAATTACTGTGCCGTGCAAGGTCAAGCAAAAAAGCGAAGCAACTTTTTATCCCAGCAATTGCACACCCTTGCTACACTGCTCGAACAAGACAAAAAAACTTATTCTGAACTTGCAGAATTCTGTCCAAACTCTCCTGAAGACGTAATGCATTGAAATATTTAAATTATATTCTGATTTGCCATGCTGCAGACCGTTTTGTCTCCAAAACATAGAGGAAGAAACAATAATAATAAATAAGCAACTTCCGCTAAAGCGTGCAAAGTGGCAAAAGCATCTTATTGAACAAACTCACCCTTCGGCGATTAGTTAAATAAAATTGACTATCAGTCAAAATACTTGGTTTTGTTACCCTGTGCTTTTCAAGATTTTTATCAGAAGAATTTCCATAGGGAACAACTTCAATTTCCTTGCTCAAAAAAAAACGAAAAGACTACATTAACGATGAAGTTTCGCAAAGACTGAACGACAAATTAAGATACGTTTTCTGCATCCTATCAGCTGATTGTTTTCGCCTGCGTCTACTCAAAGCTCACTCTACAGATCAGGAACGGTAGATGAACTTAGCTACGTTTGCATTAATGAAGAAATTCATATTTCTCTGATGTCAGCAAATGTCCTGCTGGTCTAGAGTACAGCCATTTATTTCTTTGGGTAATTTTTCGAGATGTTCTTTTTTGTTGCATTTCCTGTGTGGCTGGTGTACACACCTGAAAAGCTTGTTCATAACCACTGTAGTGTACATTGCTTGGCTTATGTGTTCCTCAATTTTTATTATATCATGATGTTAGCTCAACCATTCCAGGTGGAGCGCAATTATCGCTATCACGATTTCTGCGGAATAAAATCAAATTCGTGACGATGTTTATTTTCATAACTTCCAACCTTCCACAACCCGTTCTTACAAAACATTCAGTGTTTATTTCAGTATGTTGGATATGACTTAATTGCGTCCACCGTTATTGTGGAAGATGTTTGACGAGAAGGAACGTTTCCTCGGGTACAAATGTATGGGCGTACGAAAAAAGTTTCCACAAAGGCTAAAAAGCAGCAAATAATATTTAAATCGTAGTTATTTTGAAAACAGAAGTGCACTGCTACGCATACATCGCATTCTTAAAAATTTTTGGCTGAAATGCAGTATAACGTCCTCGAATTCTTTTCACATCAACCTATATTTTTCTCCTTTAAAACTAGGAGCGTATACGTTAATTTAACTTTCAACTAAAATAGCAGCAGTGGTTGCAGTTAACTTCTGCAAAAATTTTGTTTTTGTAAGGTTTTGTAGTTAGCACCGATGACCGAGACTTGGTTCTCATGGTGCTGTTTCTTAGCTTTTATATTTGTCATCGAGGAAATTTTGTCCTGTGCAATCAATTTCATGGGTAATGTCTGTTGGGCGTTAGGCAGAAAAGTTGCATTTGTGAGATCGTTATTCAGATAAGAATAGCTTCGAACTGTTTACCAACCTGCGGAAAAAATATCTATCACACCTTCCAAGCAGTGGCGTAATGAGGGGGGAAAGGAGCAACATCTACCCCCGGGCGCAGCACTTTGGGGACCCCCAAATTGAGGTCGGAATGTTACGTACTAATTACGAAATGTCAANTGTCAGCGGATGCTAATAACTACAATTTACAAAATGTCGAATGTCATT
>JGI24021J15306_10002989_pt1 | contig 18799 bp, 12 predicted proteins | sample Ectturendosymbi1_FD_15306 | JGI IMG/M metagenome (IMG submission 15306)
GATTTACAGCTAATGGCTAACTATATTGTTGTACTGTCAATGTAGCCAAAGCTCATTCGATAAAATTTATTGACTCCCAACTCCATCTACTGGACCAAAAAGTTTTAGATTTCGGCACCCGATTCTGTGCAGGATTTTTTAGTTGTTTGGCAAGTATTCCACAGTTTTATTCTCAATTTCTGGCAAATCAATATAGGCTAGCTCTGGAATACCTGAAGTTAAAAGCGGGCTTCATATTTCCTTCCATCTCTATCTGGAGGTGCATTATCAATTAACTTTCTACTCATTTTGAAAACTTCAGAATCATTTCCTATAATTTGCATTTGTATTTTTGAGGTCAAAATTGTTGCAACATATGCAATTGCCACCACCACCTTTAGTATGAGGGGGCTTTTGCGCTGAACCCAATTACAGTAAACAATTTGAAAGTCGTGACTCATAAAAACATAGCAATGCTTCAAAATGGTTCCCATTCTAAACAGACCCGTTTATAACAGACCACTTATAACAGACCATTCAAAACAGACCACTTTCATAACAGACCATAACAAAAGTATTTCAGATGACCCAACAATTTCAACGATTCGTTTGTTTTCTCTAGTTACTAGAGAGTCTAGTAGGATGTTTTGTTTTATTTTGCAGACCAGTGAGTGTTTTCGTGGAGTGTCGCTGACTTATAACCATTCGGTAGTTTCAACAGTTTGTTGAAACGCTGTAACGTCTGTGAAAAACATAAGCAGTTGTGGACCTCAAAAGTCCACTGTGATTGTTTCATTTTTGTGGTCTACGGTTCGGTGTTTACGACGCACAGATCACATCAAAAAAGTGAAGCCTCCTGTAAGTCACGCGCCGATCTCGAAGGAAACAGTTTTTAGAAAATTCACTTTATTTTGCCTGTGCAGAAACCATCATTAAACGTTTCTCAAAAGGAGTTATTCAGGCTACCTCCTGTGTTGCATTTGCACGCCATACTTGTTTTCTGTATTGTGAAATCGTTCTCGCAGATAGACTATACTGCAAACAGTTCCTATGTTTTGTTTTTGCTTCAATATTGCAAAGCGACCACTACGTTAAATCCATGCACAGGACTGTAACCGCAATCAGTCATTGCCAGCATTCGCACAACGTAATTCATTCGTTTCGGTCTTCAAAGTAGAAAACACTTCGCTGCTTAATTTTTGCTTAGCAATGTGTGCAGTATTTTCGACGTTTTACGAATCGAATGTTTGTCTTGTCACAACGTGCACAAATCAAATCTATAAAACAGGTGAAATTTTTGTCTAAGCAGACACAAAATAGATGGAAATTTGTAATTGCAACTGTTAGGGGGGGGTTTGCAAATTGTGACGTTATATTTCAAGGGGGGATTAAATACTTGTGACAAGAAGGGGGGAGGTGGTTGATTTCTGCCCAAAATAGTGTAACGTAATTTATGGACGGCCCCAATGGTCATTGCAGAATTTCGTCAAAACTACAACGAAATAGACTTCTGCGGCCCGCCGCAAATTCATGTTCATCAATTTCGGCCTTCGAGCTTTATAAGTTGTGCAGGCCTGTTTTAAAGTAATTACTACATGCCAATGATTTTTATCACATTTATCAAAATAAGATTTTCAGCGTCAGTATTCCCTTACGCTGCGATATGTGAAAGGTCGTTATGCGTGAACCTAAATCTTGTGATAGAAAAAGTTCGACGTGGTTTCTGTGTGAACATAAGTCTATAGTGAAGCAAGTAGCTTTGAAAATTTGGTTACAAAATTTTTGTGATTTGTAGATTGATAATGTGAAAATAATTTCTGAAACAATGGAACAAATATTTTTCTTCTGTTGGCCTAAATTCCGAATATTAAGCCCCTCTTGCAACAGCATCCTTTTCGTGTGAGTGGTTTCACTTACTTGTTCAAAAAATAAGTTTCTTTTCCGAAAATGGAGTCTTCAAAGTGCAACCTGTAGGTGTAAATTTGCTGCAGTTGTCGGCGATCTGGACACGAACGGCATGGATGACGAGGATTCGGATTTGCCAAACACGCCAAACACGCCTTCCAATTATTCTGCTACTCTGCCTTCTGCCCAAAGGTTGTTGTTTATCAGTCGTATTGACGTTTAAATATACGCTTCTTTTTCTTTCTTACATATTTCAGAAAAGTAGTTTGAGGAAGTTTTTGAAATTTTTGAAAGATATCAGCTAAATGTTTATTGTTTTTGATGGCTGTTTTTTTACGCAATAATCCCGTTGCTTTACATCGTTCGATTATGTTAATGCATCAGTGTCAACATATGATCAGACATGTTTACTGTATTGCATTTTCTTTTTATGAGTCAAGCGTAACACATCCGTTTTAAAAGGGCGAATGAACTAAGTGTTCTCAGAAACCATGCATCTAGACGTAATTGTAACATTGCTTACTATAAATAACTTGCCACAGGTTTTATGAACAACGATATCCTGCTTAGAAATATCTGCTTTCTGACGTACGTCGCTCATTTTCGTACGTCACTAATCCAATGCCGATTGCGTCATCACTTGTGTAATTCCGTTATGTCTTGGTGATTTGTAAGTTGAACCTTTGCCGTAAAACTAAAAAGTCAGTTGCGCAACATTAGTCCTTAGGGGTAAATTGGCGATGAGGAGAAATATGCAAGCGCATTCATTCCTGGTACTGTTTTTGTTATATTTATGCAAATTTAGGTTTGCGAAAACAGGTCGAACAACCTGAAAATCTTGTTGGAATTTGATTCTTTGTGGTAGTCAGATTACAAAGGGAATGATGATGCGCTTTGGTCAAATAGGAAAGGTTGCTGTAGTGGTCCTTAAACTGTTGTCATCTTGACCCAGGGAAGGCGGGTCTAAGATTATGTTTTTATTGCAACGTCAGGCAGTCGTCGACCAACTGTCAGTTACTGAACGGTCGAAGTAGAACCATCTTGCGTGCACAGGTTTGTCCATGCTGCAAAGGTGCCCGGATAATATCGATCATAGGCATTCCAGACAAAATTTGGCGTTGCACTGGCTACTTGACCACCTTCTCTGTGGAATTGACACTTCGGAGAAGATTGCAGTGACAGAAAAAATAGGCAAATAGCCGCTCGTTTCCATTCAATTGCAGCCATGCACGCCTGTGTCAAAGGCAGAAAATGCAATTCGTGTCTGAAGGTGCTTTCAGCAATGAATGTGGTATTGATCGAGGTCTAATACTGGCTTTCTCCAGTGCTAAGCGTTTAAAATCTTCCGCGCTTGACTAAAAACCACGCGCGGGGCGACATCCGTCGCGATGGAAGTCCACGCTGCGCCAGTAGTGCGAACTTCTGCGCACCTGGATCGCACAGAAATGCGGTATTGTTTTTGGAACCAGAATGCTCATGAATAATGAATTATAACAGCGTGCGCACGGCAGCCACTACCTTGCGCTGGTGGTGGTGGTTCAGATGCGTCTGTGTGACCATAGTGTCCTTGAAATCCAACCAGCTGTGCGTGTAACATTGTGGCTCGTATTGATCGCAATTAGCCGTTTGAGCGGTGAAATGAAGCTGAACGTGTAGCGCTGTTGACAATTGGGAGCTTACCTTAAAGCAACAACGAAATGTGCAGGGGAGCTTACCTTAAAGCAACAACGAAATGTGCAGTGTTTCTGGCACAAAGTTATTCGTTGAGAATTGCTGTAGCGCAAAACATGACAATGTTGACATTTCGTGGTGTCGTGACCGAAGTCACACCTAAATTTTCTTGCCCCTCTTCGTGCACGGAACCAACCTCTGAGGCCGTTGAGCAAGGTTTTTGTTGTTGAACTGATGGCACATGGGTGTGATGTGTTTTGTGGCTTCCTGCTTTGTACTTACGTAACTGATTTAGAGACATATGCTGCTTGCTGTCAGAGCTCTTTGAAATTTAGAGTTTTTGATTTTTCTTTAGAGATCCTTTCGCACCTTGTCGCGAGGAGTTGTTTGGCCCACTTTCTTTTCGTTCAAGATTCAGAGGATATTCAATAACTGATTCTAACTTTCATACCGAACGTTTTCTTTTCTTTAGAACTTCTAAAACGTCAGTGTCGTCCGTTACGTCAGGGACAAGCAAAGAAAGTAGACGGAAAGCTTTTTTCCGCAAGCAGCAATCTATTCCTGTTTACGACGTCGTGCCAGCGATGCGTCCTGTTGTTTTAGTTGGCCCGTCACTAAAGGGCTACGAGGTCAGAACAGATTTTTCTGTACTTTTCGGCATGTGGCAGTGATCCCCCCACGTGGCTATTTTATCTTGGTTACGATTAACAAACGTAAATCAATCACTGTTTTTTATGAAAGTCATCGAGTCAGGCTGGGTTAAGTGCTAAATTTTCGCGTACGGTGACGTTGGTTTTCTTGTAGTGTTTGTTAATCGAACTCACAATAACTATATATACTGAATTACTCAAAAGTTCTTTAGTTGAACTTGATCGTTGCTGTTCATACCTTTTTTGTGCTTTCACTTTTTTGTGTTTTGAAACGCAATTGCTGTATGAATATTAAAGGCAATTGTTGCATGCAGTTAACGAAGGCCTTTTTCGTGCGGCACAGGTAACGGATATGATGCAGAAAGCAATATTTGACTTCCTCAAGCACAAATTCGAAGGTCGCATCATGATCACGCGGGTCACCGCTGAAATCGAGTTAGCCAAGCGCTCTGTGCTCAACAATCCTGCAAAGCGAGCTGCCATTGAAAAATCAAACACTAGATCGAGTCTAGGTGAGCTGCGTTAGCAACGAAACTGCCGTGATCTTGAAGCGAGGCGAAGCAGATTTTTTAGACTGTCGGTATGTTTATTTCCGACCGGTTTAGTATCTCTGTTTGATGTGTGAATGCTCCCGCCGCTAATTTTGCGAATGCTGCCTTAGATGCCCAGCGCAGAAAGCATTTGCGTCATTGTTTTTCTTTCAAGCGATTTGCAAGGTCCACAATGAACAGTAAACGGTCTGTTTCGCACCGTTCGAAATTACGATTGGCTTATCTTTTAAAAACGGCCTGGGCCAGAAAATTGAAGTGGACCATGAGCAGGTGATCTTCGCAGATACTCCTTTTATACAGTCGCCCGGTGTGAAGCGAAATTTCTGGCTTTACGCCCTGCACGCAAATTCTAGATATCAAATTCGCTGAGTGAACTGATGATTAGGGCTTAGGGAATCGGGTTTAGGTAAGTGTATCGGGTTAGGGTTTGGGTTAGGGTGAGAAAAAGAAAAATAATTAAGGTCAAAGACTAAGTCCAGAAATTTTCAGTGGTTAAAGTTATTCCCGTACTATAGTTTGTTGTGGCTACCTGATATCTAACCAAAATGTTTTAATTGACACAACACACATCAAAAGAGTATTTGCCAAACTTCATTTTCTTATCCTGAGAAGCCCAATAACAGATCAGAAATTTCGCAGAGGTCAGAAATTTCGCTTGACACCGGCAAACGTTTGTTCTTGCAGCGGAGGTGCAGCGCGAAGTCGAGAGGATTTTCGAGCTGTCGCGCTCGATGCAGCTTATCGTGCTCGACGCCGACACCATCAACCACCCGGCTCAACTGCAGAAGACGTCACTTGCGCCGATCATGGTGTGCCTGAAAATAACAAACCCCAAGGTCGGTCGTTGCTTGCTATTTTGGAGCGCGCGCGATGTAGACGTCTAAGTAGGTCGGGCTGCTGTATGTACCGTGCAGATTGTGCGACCGCCTGCTGCTTTGTGACGTAACTGTTGCCGCTTTAGGGTGAAACATTAGCTTTGAATCTTTTCCACGGAGTCCGCTGTCTCACACCGGCATTAAATCGAATTTGTTAAAAAAGCGCAACCCTAACTTTGGAGCATCACCTTTTTGCTGTGAGCGATTAAAGCTCTTACGCTCCAGCACTGACAACTTTCTTTCCAAAATGATATCTTCCACTTGCGAATTCTTGTTGTCGCGGCCAGCATTTTGCTAAACCGACCTCGTGGCTACAATGTTGAGGTGCCTCGTGTTGGGCGACCGCATCGTTTGCCTTCCCTTAGTTTTTATCTGTTGCGCGAGCTGAAATCGCGCGACATTCCTGCGGCGTTTCGGATGCTGTCTGTTGAAACATCACTGTCACGACGCACTATCTCTCTGGGGTTTGGTCATGTAGATGAGCGTCAAAGCTGCAGGGAGTATGGGGAAGACCGCACTTCCGAACGTGAGAAATTTATGCTTGAAATTGACCCTGTGTTGCGTCGTAGTCACGGGTTTATGTCAGTGACGCAGCTCACAACTTCGCGTGTGGTTTATGTGATGCTGTATCAAAATAGGCTAATTCTTTAGCAAACTAGCTTTTGTTGTTTTTTCTCCCGTACATCGAACTATCCCTTCAGTTGCTTGCCTGAGCATTGGTTGTTAAAAGCGTTGTTTAATGGAGAATATTTGACTGTGTGTAGGTTTTACAACGCCTTGTCAAGACTCGCGGCAAAGCTCAGGCCAAGCAGCTGGGCGTGCAAATGGTGGCTGCAGAAAAGCTTGGCCAGTGCAATCCGGTACGGTCATAAACTTGTTGCGATCTTTATTCGTTGTGCGTACATATGGGCTTGCAAGTGTAAGTTACTGCCTTTTTGTTTACAATTGTGCTTTTGCACTTCTTCCTGAAACCTTGCTTAATTCTCAAGCAGGCCATAGCGACTGCTCTTGCGTCACTCCGGTTGTAGCTCATCCAACCGTACGCGTCGTAGTTCGCTAACAGTTGTTATGTGGCAAAGAACGGCAAAGCGTGGCTTGTCAGAGACCGTCATTCGTTTTATGGGATGTGCAGTAGTGTGTCCCAACATCCCATAAAACGCATGTGCTACAACGTCTGCACTACATCCGCATACTGCAGATCAAAGGTGGCCGGATTCACATTTTCCGACTCCGCTCCTGTCCCAAAATTTTTAAATCCGGGTCTGAAATTTTTTCAAATTTGACAATCCGACTCCTGTTCAAACTCCGGCAACCATCGATGCAACTGGCTTCAGCAATGTTTGAACTTGAGCAGTGACATTTAAAAAGACCACGCAGACTCTTGCTATTGCCGAAAATAAAAAGTGATTCCGGGTCCGTTTTTTCACTAATTTTTGACTCCGGATCTGGTTCCGAAGAAAAACGCAGAGTCCTTCCGGAGTGGCAACCTGCAATGCTTCTAGAGAACTGTTTCTGACAACCAATCAAACTAGCCAGGCATCTATGGGAGCGGGATCGCGTGGCCTGCGATTGCCTACTGCCTTACACGGAGCTACCAAAACCACTGCGAACAACTGTGAAGATGCTTGGTTAATAAGTGTTGAGTCGATAAGTGAGCTTGCTGAATGGCCACATTTCCACCGACCGACTCGGCATTTCACTGCGATGTTCACGCACTGCCTTCGAGTTGAAAAAAAGCAAGATTCGTCATTGTCGGTGGACCGCGTCATTTTGCCCCCTCACTGTAGTACGAGATGGCATTCAGCTCCAGTTAGAGGCGGCTAATATTGGCCAGGTTAAAGTGCTTCTGTTCCGGAGAAATGCTCGCCATAAAACAATTAACGGGAAATGGCATTTATGTAATGCGGCGTGCGATAATTGATCGGTTCGTTCCGAGCGCATTGCATTACACGCGGTATCTGAAACCATCCTTGCCACTCTGTTGACGTCGGAACAGCGTCGCTGTTTTGCGTCCATAGCGGAAGCGCCGATCGAATTCGGATGTGCAGCGGAATGGTTATTATTTTTGACGGCCGTTGCAGCGAAGCGTTTTCGCAAATTGCTGTCATTGAAATTGCGTTTTCGTGTCGCAACAGTGCGGACGCAATGTGCTGTCTCGCACGTCCTTGGATATGAGAGAAAGGGCAAGTGTTGTTTATACACAGTCGGCGAGTGCAACAGGAAATAGAATATTGATATACGGCGCAGTTTTTATCGCCTGATGTTTGCAACTTCACAAGTAAATAATACGTCTTGCTTTGAGTAAATACGCTTTCGATCAGTATTTCCACGCAGAGCAGCCAAATTGCACGCATTTTGCTTGTTGTCGATGCGACCCGAATCCATCCAGTCGTCCGGTTATGTTGCCTTTACGACTTTTGCGACGGCTTGTCGAAACCAAGCATTGATGCTACCTCGTGCGTAACCTGTGTTGCTGATATGCAAAGCTCGTTGCGCTGTACGAGATTCCCTGATCGAACGTTGGAGCCGTGTGTAGTTAGATTCGGTTTCACGGCGTTATCAACACAGCAAAAGACAGGATTCACTCATATGCTAAATAGGTAGTGCTTTCCGAACTCACAACGAAACGTCGCCAGTTCGTAATGACCCCGAAATTTTCTCCGATGTCTTCGCACGTCCTTTCCTCTTGAGAATTGTGAGAAGCAACCCTGCCGTGGTGAGTTGTTTGAAGAAAAGTTACCGCTAGGTCGATGAAAAGACAAAGGAAGGTAACCAACTTTGGGTTAAGACTGATTTATGTTGAGAATTTCTAGAAGAGACTGTTTTTAATTCACACAATGAGAGGCATGTGAAACAAAGACGTTTGATCGCGAGTTCGGAAAGAAACAAAGGTTAATAAGGTGTTCAGGAGAGTATCTGCTTTTTATTCGAACATTGCACAATTTGTCAGGTTTTAGTTGACAACCTCTGATAGTTCATTTACCAGCGGCTTCCGATATTCGGAATAGTTTCATAAAGATTTTCGGGCTTCTTGGGTTTACAGTTTGCAAATCTTCTGGCGTCGAATATGACGTTTCGTTCCGTTTAATTTCGAAGTTGGGTTGAGCTTTGCAAAACCTTTGATTGAATGATCGGGGCTCAGTTGCCAAAATGACTCAATATCCATTTTTTGAAAGCGGCTGACGCTACCATGGATGCAAACCACTTTTACCGACGGCTGCTAGTGAGTGCTTTAATTTGCTTTTGTCCTTATCGCGTGCATCTCATGCCGTAATGGCCAATGGGCGTAAAGCTGAAGGTCACTACCAAGCGTGACGAAAGCAATGAATGTTCGCGCAGAATTATTTATGAACGACACGTACGGCGTCTCACGTGCGTTCTTTGTCCTCCAGGAGTTCTTTGACGTGATCCTGGATGAAAACCAGCTGAGCGACGCCTGCTCCTCGCTGGCCGAGTACCTCGAAGTGTACTGGCGTGCCACCCACCCGCCGGACATGTACGACAATCCCGCCCTGGCGCGCAGCGGTAACAACTCGCAGGACTCCCACTTGCAGGTAACCTAGAGGTAGGTCGTCTGGTTTATGTCAGTACTCGCTGCTTCCTACCACCATTTACTCCCTCTTCTCCTCTTTGGACCGAAGGAACGAAGCCGCTGTCAGGTTCAGAAATCTTTCGCTGCCGCTCTGCATGACTTGCCTTTTTTACTCTTTTCCGTAACTTGCGTGACACGCTCCCCCCACAGTTTGCATGAGATCTTTCTGCTGTTGTGTGGACAAGCAATAAATCCTTGACTTTCCAGTTCCTAATTTTTGCTCACGACTGAGCGCAGTAAAGCAAAGGTGCATTTTCCGCAACTTTTTAGATTAAAAAACAATCATGCGAAAAGGTCGTTAGGCTTTAGTTGCCGTGTTGTGTGTTTCCTGCTCTGCGTCAAAGAAACCGCAGCTAATTTCAAAGACGCCGTGCTGGGTCCGACGATGACAATACTGAACATCAGTGCAAGCAAAGTGCAGCAGCTGTCATGCTGTGACCGTGTGCAAATTGTGCTGCACTCTAAGGAAAAACTTTTTCGTTGCAGTCGAGCACAAATAACCGTTATTTAATAGTGTTGCCGCTTTTTTCTGGCACCAATGTTTCTTCGCACCATTGTTTAAAAAAAGCATGCCTCACAAGAAAAGAGCGACTTTATCGGCCTAAGTAAGATTGCCCGCTGTGTACAACTCCAAAAAATTTGATGGTGAATCTTACCAAGTGCACGCGGCTTGTTGCGAGTCTGTCAAGATACGTTGTAAAAAGGCTCGGCAACTGACCTTATAATTTAAGTGTGAACAAACATTCTTTCAAACGTCGATTGGCAAATTATGGAAGCCTTCCTGCAGTGACAGATGCTTGCATGTTGCATATACTAATAACACTGTTGCACATAGTAATAACGCTGAGGCGATTTGATGCGCCGTGCAACTGGTGAATTAAATGCGTCATCGTTACATCTCGGCGAAATGCTGCCCTTTCTTGTTCTTCAGCATCAAACGCTGGAGCTCGCGGTGGTTTTATACTTAACCCTTGTGCGGATGCTTGTTGGTTTCGAGCTTGATTTCATGTCTAAAGATTTGCTTGTTGCTTTTTGACGCAAACTTGCATTGCATCGGGTGCTTGCGCTACGTAGGCAAGTGTTGCGATTGCTTCGCGCTGCAGCACTTGTGTTATTTCATTTCGCGTTGATGAGTTGTCTAGAGAGCGTCAATTTTACTCTTTGTAGCCAGTAACTGTGTGTTGTAGTCATCTTGAATGGAAGTAGGTATTGGAGCTAACATCCCCGCGCCACTGTCAAGACGGAGTTCTTAGAAAGTTGTGGTTACCGAGCTTGGACTGACCGCTGTAGTTTCGAACGTCTGGCATTAATTGCTCGTGTGATTCTGGTCATGTAGTTTGGTTTCTATTCCCGACTTCCGTTCGTGGTGACTGCGCCACACGTCAACCCGATCGGTTTCATAGCGAGTTGCAGCAGTAGAAAAGCCGATATCGCCCTTCAGGTTTTTGGTTCCAATGCGCAATCTAGAGTCAAAAATATCGGCTGCAGTCGCCGCTTACTTGATATCACGCGCCAAACATATGGCATGATGTATCTTCGCAGCTGAGATGCAGTAAGTGACGCGTAAAAGAAGACCACTTAGTCAAACATGCCGTCTAAACCAGTGTTTTTCAACCGGGGTTCCACGAGTGGCTGCCAGGGGTTCTGCCGAAACAGAATAATCTGGGAAAAAAGTGCAACCACATTTCTCTGCGGTTGTAGCAATACAGCTGCTTCACAGGTTTATTACAGAAAGTAGATGAGCAACGCAAACATTTGTGGAAGGTTCCGCTGCAGCAAAAAGGTTGAAACACACTGCTGTAGTCTAAACTTAATAAAATGTTTTTCGCGTGTGAATCTGAAATTTGTTGCACCAGGTCCAGTCGAGTAATTTTCCCACCACCCGGTTAATCATCATAAATCGCCGGGTAATTCCCTTTTCGATTATTTCCTTCGTTTTTGATAAAAACAACTCTTTTCGGCATTACCTGCAACGGCTAAATGTTTGCCATCTAGGTGACAGACAAAGCGAATAGTTCCTATTAACGTTCAGTCAATCTTATCAATGCCATTGCGTGTAACGACTGATTCTTGGTGCTCGTTGATGAGAATCCAGTGAGTTCGATCACTGTTCGGTGAAACCTTAAATATTTGATTTTGCTCTTTGAGTGGCCGTGGAAGCTACTGCCAAGACCAAAAGACGTCGTTGAGAAAACAGCAGCCACAGTGTGTTTATGCATTGCATCAATGTTGTTCGCAGGTGCACGTGCTTACTTCACTCAAGCGGAACCTGAGCTTTCGCTCTAATCGCCGCGGTTCACTTAAGCCGCCTGCGCAAGACAAGGAAAACGACGGTGAACCCGCGGAACCTTCCTAATACACCCGACCGCACTAAACCGACTCGACGATGATCTTGAGATGGCAATCAAACAATCTGTAGCGGCGTAAAGACGCTGCCAAGCTCCAGCTGCGATCGTGCCGCAGCCAAAGCGGCGCGGCTGAAATGCGAATGCAGTTTGGCCTTGGTGCCGCCAGCCGTCGTGCAGCCGCGCTGCGATGATTAGCGCTGCTGTCAAAGGGTGCTTTGATCCCCGCTCTCGATCGATTGTGCTGCTGACGGGCGAGGAGCCCCTTCTCCTGCTTCGCGCGATTCCTGCCTTCGTTCGCTTGCCGCGTTTCTCTCTTCATGCGTTTCATCTCGTCTTTAATGTACCGAGCCGGCCAGGCAATCTCGTGGCGCTTTTCATATGAAACGGTGCAAAAAGTACCGAAAAGACAACGTTTTTTCCTCAGCTTTTACGTGCGACGAGCCGTCCATCTATATAGTACTTTTTCATTTTGTTTTCGTCTGTGATTTCGTTCGCACTTTCGGACCGCGGTTGCAAATCGACTCGGTACTTGCGTTCGCGCTCTTACGTTGACATCAGTGGTATCTTTGTCTGTACATTGCTCTGCGCAAAATCAACGACGCTGTCAACACTGTGTTTTTAGTTGCGACGCCGTAACTGTCACTTCATGCTTTGTACTTGGCTCAAGCGCTGTGCTCCTGGGTTGGTAAAACACTCCATAACAGGGTTTATGTCGTACGCTCTGTCAAAGAAGACGCGTAACTATAGGCTTTGAGTAGGAACCATCTTGAGAGTAAGTTTCGATCAGGCACTTTTTCGACGTGAAGTGTTAAAATGATTCAACAACACGACACACATGACACCCATCACTGTTTGCCACTACGGATTCCATTTTCTGAAGGTCGCAGTCGCCCGATGACGTAAGAACGTGTGCACGTGACTTTCAACTTGAACTCGGCGCGGTTGCTCGTTCCTGCAGCAGTGTGTTGTCTGTGCATGCGCATTTCAGCTGTCCGTTGGGAGTGCATAGGATTTCGTTTAATTCAATTAGTAACATGCTGCAAGCAAAGCTTTGCCTTAAGCCGAAGGGGCACGCGTGAGTGAACACTGTTCATCGATACGGCTTGCTTGAAAATTTTAATTACACGCAGCTAGCGTGTCGTCACACGATTTTCCGAGCTGCAAGATATACGTATGCACTGTCAAAATAAGCTAAGTTATTAAAACAGGTCGCTCCTGTGAAAGATTTCCTTGTTCTTGGCTTTTAGTTCGCTGTCACTGAAATCCACCTGACTCTGAAAAGGCCACTACAGGCAGAAGGCGGTCGTGGCTAAGGGCTACCGGATTTGGTCGCTTGCCTAAAACAGCTCAAAACAAGTTTGTCAGTGTGGGTGAGAGGCAGCCTGTGGCAATGCGACTGCGCCTGGAATCTGTCCACCAATGTGTCTGAAAGAAGAGAAGCGAGTGGCGGTATAATGTCTCCTGATGTTTGGAACAAGTGTGCCCGATCTTGCGAAAAGCGCACAAGAATCTAGGCGTCTTTTGACAACCTGTCTATGTATTAATGCAGTTATATCAACAAACGCATCACGAACGAACCTCCCTTAACATGGAATCCGGTTTGCAGTGCTATGTTATGTTGGTTAGGCTATCAGTCGTAGATCACACCTCCAGAGCTTGTAGCCTTGTCCATGCGCGAGGATTGACGATTCGTTTTCGGCGTGTGATCATATTGCAATGTAGGTAATGTCTGCGGTGCTGATACCGAGTTATTGGTGCACTTGTTTTCTCGTTGCAGTACTTTGAATTGCTCTGGTGCACGCAAGTATATAAACATCGTATGAAATCTTGGCATTCGTGTTATTGTACTTCACCCATTTTGTAGCCCATGGCTGCAGCATCAAAGCCAGAGTTGTGCTAATAGTTCGCTTTGAATCACAAGTTTTACTGTCTGACCATTGCTCAAGCCGAAGTGAGTACGCAGGCCCGTAACCAGCTTGGGACACCAGGAGGGGCGAAGAGTTTTCTGAGAGGGGCCCAAATTTTTTGAACTACGTCCAATAGTTTTAAAGTGTGTCCAACACATTTTCCAGGGGGGAAGAAAATTTTTCTAGGTGGGCTTGGCCCCCCTGGTTACGGGCCTGTGTGTACGGCAGACTCGAGCATGGATGACCGGAATTCGGCAGAGCTCAGCAATTTTTTTCCCTGATAGATGTATTTGTTTCAAACTACAAATGTACATGCGGCAAACTTACAGGTTTTCTCAATTTTATTTTTATGCCAATTTCATCGAAAAAAGCGGCGTCGAGGTAGTAATGACATTATCGGTAAGTTTATGACAGTTTTATTTTCTTCGCTGCAATTTCAGAATTTTTTATCCTTTGCGAAATGTGTTTGAGGAACCGATGCTCAAGTGCGAGGCCACTATTATCAAAGCACAAGCCACGGAATATTGAGGAAACTTGTCGATCAATAAATAAAGCTTTTGCGCGCTCCGAAAATTCTCAAAGTCTTTGCAATTGCGTTTCGTCATCACAAGGCAATGGATTGTATCGCTTTGGCGTTTGTTGCCCTTGCGCCACGTTTTCTGCGATATCCAGAGAAAAAGTCTATCAACACTTTCTTCATTCGTTCTCATCGCGCGCGCGCCTTCACTGCTGCTTTTGTGATCATTCTGTGCCATGTCTTGAGTTTTTAAGGGTAGCGACGGGTGTTGGACGTATAGTTAGAAAACGCCCATCCGATTCGCATGAAACCGTTGTCATTGTCAACTTTCACTGCACCTTACCGCTCCGTATCTTATTTGCACGATTTGCTTTAAAAAGAATCATTCGCAGGTGTATGGCTAGTTACATTTGTTCGATATCTACTCTCTGGAGTTGCAGCGTATGCTCATATAGAAGAAACAACTAGAACTAGGAGCAATGTAGTAGCGGTCAGTTTGACGCTTGATTGAAATTCTTGTTTACTGAATAAAGTAAATTTATTTGTTGTGGAAAGGTTAACACAAAAATCGTCCGTTTTTGTCAAGGATGTAGTCGAGACCGTACAGTTACCACCGAAGCCAAGACTTCGTCAAAAATTTTAGATCGAGACCTGAACGTTTTGAGATCGAGACTGAAACTTTAAAATTTGTTGACTTCGCCAGCCGAATTTTTTTGTGAATTTTTCAGAAAACGTTGCCAGCTTTATTATTTTTGGGATTTCTCGCAGTTTTGCCACCTTTTTTAGTTCTTGTTTTCCCGAAGATACGAGCAGAACAAGTTGAATTACAGATGCTTTACTAAGCGATATCGGCAGAGCATTAGCCTGGTGTGTCGAGGGCGAGACTCATATAACCAGGGCTACCATATTGTAAGTACTTCTAAGAAATGTACTGAATTTAGACTTGCGTCCTTATTTCATCTTATTTTCAGCAATAATGTTCTCTCGTGTATCAGCTCAGTGGAACGGCATTCATGAAAAGGACAATTAAATCTTTGATGCAAGTAAAAGTACACTTAGATCCGCAAAATCAAAAAGACTTGCTGCAGTCAACATACTTGAGGTTTTAGCTCGTGAGAATTTTGCAGAACAAAATTAACGAAAGGTCTGTATTTTCGCGCCACGAAAAATATAGAAAACCCGTTTATCCTTTCAAAGGGGGAGAACGATGTTTACAGTGACTAAGACATAGGTTTCAATTCACACTCGTAGTTTTACTGCTAGGGTTTTTATTAAATGATTTTGAAATCATCTATTTGAAGCATTCACTACTTAAAGCAATTTTTTCACCTCCTCATCCCTCCCAAAAAGACAGCACAAGTGGTTTTAGTACTGCATCGAGGTTTCATTTCAAGCAACAGTGTAGGGGCAATATGCGATCTGTGTTAAACCACTGCTGTGATGTTACTCGGTCACAAACACAGAAAGACCGGCCAAAATATAAAAAATTGATTCATGAAATCATCTCAGCATCCCCTCATAAGCAACCGCAAATATTTCAAAATTCCCCTCCCGTGCTTTTTGAGCTGAAGCAAAGTGTAAGAAGTTGATTTCAGTCTATCTCAAAACGTGCTCGGTGAAACTTTATCCATCACCAGAGTTGGGCAGCCGCTACTTTAGAAATAGCGGTGATCCCGCTCAGGGTAGGCAGAGCACATGAAATTTTTTCAAGGACATTAGTCGTTTTATGATTATTGAAATTTTACTTCATGCCTACTTCGAATAAATTTTAGATATAGTGGTGTAGCACAGTTTTTCAAACAAACATTGCTACATAACAAATGGGCAGCCTAATCAATCATAACTGCTGAAAATATTTTGCCTTTAGCTGAACACGATTGGCTAAAGTAGTCACATGACAAGTTTGGAACGCATGTCCTGCTTAGTTGACCGTGACATCTTTAAAAGCTCAGTCCCATATGCTTGGACAAGTGTTGCTGTGGTTTCAGGGTTGGAAAGCAGTTAGCGGCTTCTTGTTTGCATTACGTCAACTGTAGGCTAAAGCTTAACTCTAAATCCTGAACCCCAGACTTAAAATCTGACCCTAAACCTTGACCATACGCCCTCACACAAAACCCTTACCATAAACTCTTGAACCCCAACAAGGGTTACCAGATCACTTGAAGATTTTTCAAGGACATTTTGCAGTTTTGTGATTAGGCTATTCAAATTTTAATTCATGCATATTTTGAATACTCTTTAGATATAGTGGTGCAGCCTGTTTTTTCAAATAAACTTTGCTGAATAACAATAGCCAGGCCTACTTTCTACTACACAACTGTTTAAGATGGAACAAATCTAAGCAATGACCCCGCAGACTCCTGCTACTGCCGAAATTGAAAAATGACTTCGGATCCGGGTCCTGTTTTTCACAAACTTTTGACTCCGGATTCGGGTCCGACAGAAAACCCCAGAATCATGCTGAAGTCGACGCCGGAACTCCGGATCCATGGTCACCTCTACAGGAAACACGCCAGAGGTGGCCGGAGTCACTTTTTCAGACTCCACTCCTGTTCGAAAATTTTAGAATCCGGAAATTTTTAAAATCTGAGAATCCGACTCCTGTTCAGACTCCGGATAAAATCATCGATCCCACCGAAATTTACCTATGTTTTTACTTAAGAAATGACCACGCAGACCCCTACTACTGCCAAAATTGAAAAGTGACTCCGGTTCGGTTTTTCACAAATTTTTGACTCCGGCCCGGATTCCAAAGAAAAACGCAAAATCTGACCGGAGTCGACACCAGCACTCCGGATCCGTGGTCACTGGCCACCAGAGATGAGCGGACTGTCATATTTTGCAATTCAGATCCAGTCCTGATTATTTAAAATTAAGTCCAAGTCCAAACACAGTCCAAAAGATTATTCAAATGTAAAGTCCAAGTCCAAAGCAAGTCCAAACAATTTGAAAAATGTAGCCTTTTCACAACAAACATACCCTATTTCTTTTCCATTTAATTCAGTCCAAATCCGGTCCTGATCCTAAATTTTAAAGAGATTTATAGTCCAGATCCAATCCAAATTCAACAAAATTTGCTACAGTGCGGATCCAGTCCAATGTTTATCTCTGCTGGCCAGTGAGGATGCGTAATTTTACGTGAAATTGATTTCCTGTTAAAAATTTGCTGATCGATTCCTTGCTCACACCCTTCGTGGAGAGAACTTACTTGAATACATTTAGTAAGTGAGAGAAGTATTTAGTTCTAAGGTAGAGTTTCACAAAAAGTCACGACTAATGTGAACTAACCACTTATTTCACAGATAAAACTGGTATCAGTCATTGACACCATTGTTCAGCTTTATATGCTTGTGGGCCTAGGAATTAAACTGAAGTCAATGTCCGTGAGGTCCTGGAGGTGGACATCACTTTGTTTGCCTCGAAATCCTCTTATTGCAGCGAGGGTGCTCCTCAAAAAGGCAAATCCGAGCTTTGTCCTTACGTATGTTATGACAGATGCATAGGCTCCCTGCGTTTTTCAGCTATTTTTTCTGCCAGTCCTTTGTTGACTCTATTGCATTCTGATGCCATCCTTCCAGGGCCGGCGTTAACAGGTGCGGGGCCCGATTAGAAACACTTTTGCGGGGCCCCACTGAGTGACGTGGGTAGAAATTTTTGAGGGGATGCATCAAGTCATGATAATAGAAATAGGTGATGTTAAAAAAAGAGGCCCGAAAGGGTGACGCCAAGACCTCTATAACACCGACTTCAGTGGACAGCGCCATAAAATCCAATAAATCAGCGAATTAAAACACTCAATACCTTCTATCTGGCCAGGTACCTCCCTGACCAGAAGGGAGGTTTTGAGTGTAGTGCCTGTAGAGAGGAGGTATTGGGTGTTATGCTTGTACATATCCAGAGTTGAAAAGTTCGTAGCAGTAGCAAAAGATTCTGTGTTTCCAGGCCAGGAATATTAGTCATGGATGACCTACTGTTTCACCTTTTGGCAGTTTTCCTTTGCAGTGAAACGTAGAAAAGCATGTCCCATTAATCTCGTTTGTTGGGAAAACTTGTATTGTGATTGCAGGCGGTTCTATCTGGACTAAATAGTCCGGATTAGTCTCTAACATTCCGACTCATGACACCTGGCCAACTACCAGGGTTGTTTATTCATCTAAATTTTGAATTATCTTGCTCGCATGCCTCATCAGATGCAGTAGTCGACGAGGTTCCTTCTCTGTCGGCCTCAAAATTCTCGTAAGGACATATATCACTTCCCGCACACAAACTTCCACTTCGATTATCTGGCGTAACATGGTCAGGCTGGCTGCCTGTTGCCTACGTTGTCGCTATCTTCAATGTGGTGTCCATGAACCAAATTATGTGGTGTCCATGAACCATACTTAACTTGAACCAAATTATCTCCTGTGTTACTTTGCAAATGCTTAATTGCTAGCAATTTTCTGTTACTTTTTAATGAACCGTTATTTTTTGTACAACTGAAATAGTCATTCATAAATAGAACTACGTTTATTTCAATAGTCTTCGGCAATCTCAGGTTGCCTCATCAAATCTCTACGAGAGGGAATATGGACAACGCTATTGAAAGACTTACTAAGCAGTACGCATTTGTAATTACGAACTAAAAGTAAGTTTTGCCTTCAGAAGACAAGCAGTAGTAACTGTTGAAACATCAACTATCGAACCGTATTTTGTAGCAACTATTGAAACCTGATCTGCCAAATACGAAACGCTTTCATAAATGAAACAGAAAACAGCTTCAAAACTTAACCATCTCTGCCTTGCCTTAACGAGGTGCTACGGA
>JGI24021J15306_10002995_pt1 | contig 18791 bp, 10 predicted proteins | sample Ectturendosymbi1_FD_15306 | JGI IMG/M metagenome (IMG submission 15306)
CCCTTGAACAGCTCTCTAGCGCAATCGACGGAGGAGCTAGGGCGTTGGTAAGGCAACCGAAAACTGCTGTTTTAGACTGAAATCAAAGTACGAATATATCGAACCCCGGTTCTCAAAGTGTTAAGGAGTCAGAGTCTGAAATTTTGTAAAGGGCAGAGTTGGGAGTTGGAGTCAGAAATTTTGGAAAGGTCGGACATTTTACCTCAGACTGCGCAACCCTGATTATGACAAAGTTTTGCCAAATTTTCAAAAGTACACAATATGATATCACATTTTGCCATAGTCACAATACCTGCCTTTTTCAAATTTTTTTTTTCAAAAGTAGAAATTACCAGAAAGTGTAGCCAGAAACTAATTGTTGGTCCATTAGGCAAAGTCCATTAAAATAAACAAACTATTAATTATCTAATTAGCTAGGTAGTCAAATATTTTTATTTGGATCATAACTTTTGAACCAGAAACGCTAGAAAGTCAATCAAAGGATCAAAAGACTCCGACTTGAGCCTAGTTTCCTATAAAAATTTCAGCGAAATACTTTGGCATAGTGGTTGGGCCCTAGGTCAGGTAATATGAGCCAAAATGACTCAAAAACTAATTCACTTGTGACGTCACTCACAAAAATCTGCAACCCCCAACCAAAAAATTTTTTTTCGAGTGCGGACTAGAAGACTTGCCGATCCGTTTAAGCCCTTGAACAGCTCTCTAGCGCATACGGCGGAGGAGCTATGGCGTTGGTAAGACAACTGAAAACTGCTGGTTATAGGCCAAAATCTAAGTATGAACATATTGTACGTTGGCTCTCAAAGTGTTAAGGCAATGTTCCTCAACATATGTTGGAGTATGCTTTGTTACTTCACATAATTTTAATATAGATTGGAATTGTGATGCAGCTAGTATTATGTGCATCAAGTCATTTCTGGTCACCTAGTTTTTAACAATTTCTCAGGTGCTAATTTGAACCTCTTCGCAGTAATGCTGTAGCATAAGCAAAATTTTAATTTTTGGCTGTAGTCAGAATTAGCTGGAAACAAATCGAACAGTGGTGGGCAAACTGCCTCTTGCAAGCCACATGTGACTCATCGACATATTTTGTGTGGCTCTAACTGAATAGCAATATCTCAAATTGATAACAAGCTGTTGCCTTATATTTAATGTTTGTTTCAATGTGTTTACACAAATTCGTATATATGATTAGTTGCCAAGCAGTCTCTGCGATTTGATGTATATAGGGCAATTTATGTGAAACGTGCTTTCTTTAATGAACTGTATTTGACACTACAAACTGAATTTGCGGGCGAAGCATTTTGTACAAGATGTTTTAACTCTGTATACAAGTCTTTCCTGATATGAAGTTTCCAGTGTCTTGCTTTTGTTGCTATTAAAGAACCTGTAAACCATTTCCACTTAAACATAGGTAATATGATACAAAGTAATAAAGCAAGAACAGCTTTGAGTGTCTGCTGGAATCAGCTCATTTCTGGTCAAAACTAAAGTCACAATTTTTCTTAATGTTCAAGTGGAACAGAACTCTGGTTCATCCCTACTTCACAGTAGGTTATTGACTTTATATTTAGAGATATAAGTGCAATGTGTTGTGATCCAATTACTGTTTTTGATACCATAAGGACGAGATGGGACACGAGGGTTTGTAACTGGAGATTTCACTGATGAAGGTCTTACAGACAATTTGGATGGTTTAGAAATCAGCCAATTTTTGGGTTTTGAGGAATGGACAAGCTTCTATGCAACCACTTACAATTATGTTGGTATGTATTTCAACTAGCTGTAAAATTCAGTAATCAGTATGTTGCACTCATGGTCAATCATTTTATTGATGTATTACACTTTTGTGTTAATATTCTTCCTCTTGTTAATTTGTAGATGTTGTTTCACCTGTTCTTCAATTTTATTAAATTAACTTGAGACATATCTAATTCTGATTCTTAACCACAGCATAGTTCATGGCTAATTGTGATCATGTTAAACAGTTACAACAGTGTTGGGTCTTGTTTACTGTTGACGTTATGTCCTATAATTCTTGCACAGTCATGTCCATGAGCATGCCTGTTTTTGTGGGACTTACTTGAATAAGTTTGCATGCTATGCAAGAGTGTGGATGCAATACAGCATGGTAGATCTGTTTGGGATTTTGTATTTGAAAACTTCAAAAATGTTGGTTTTCTTTTTGAGTTACCTTCTGAAGCAAAGGAGAGCTGTAACCTCAGTTTTGCATTGTTTGCAGGCAGCACTCATTGTGGTTTTATTGCAGTTTTTTTACATTTTTCAAAGACCTTAATGGCTGATGAGAAGTAGCATTAGTTAGTGCCTATCGGTGATTTTAAAAAGCTTAAATATTAACTTATTTCCAAGGAAAAAAGCAAGATTTTTTTGCTAAAAGTTTTGAAGATGCTTGGGGATATATTTGTAAAAGTTGAACAGCAAATAAAAGGTTTCAAAATATCAGTGAAGTTTCATTGTTTTGTTGGAAGCATGGTTGGGATTTGTCAGTTTACTCAATTACTAAAAATAGCTCCACTGATTTTCAGGGTTCTCACACAGAAGTTTGAAAATATTGAAAAAGTATTGAATTGTGAAATCCGTTTTCAAGACCTTGAAAAAGTATTGAGTTAGGCCAAAATGTACATAAGTTTTGAAAAAATATTGAAATTCCAAATTCACACCATTTCTTTATTCAAATTTTGCTTTTCATCATTGATGACAGTTTTGCATGTTGTTTTTTGCATTGTGTTCCGTGAATAAAATGTTGGAAAAAAGAAGGTAAGTGAAGGTATTGAAAAAGTATGGAAAATGTAAGAACCCTGGATTTACTCATTTTTTATGTGCATATATTTCAGACCCCTGTAGTGGCTTGCTTTTTATATCTTGGTGCTTGTTTATGACACTAATTCTCAACTGTGTTTATCAATGCAGCAAGTATGAAGTTATGCAGTAGATATATCTTTAAAACGAATTTATAGTGTAAGCTGGCTAGCAGTGGTATGTAGAGTTCAGGCTATCATTTCAAGAAATGTCAGATATTGGCCAATGTGCATACACACACACACTACCTTGTATGGTCAAAAAGATGGCAGCTGGTTGTTTTGACAGAACCAATTTTTTTATCAGATTATTCAAATATTAATTTTAAAGGCTGTTAAAGATAAGCACATGGCAGATCACTTCAGTCAACTTACTTTCAAACATCTTAAAAACATGGTATCTTTTGGAGGATTAGTCCTCCATTGATTTATATCTTTGAACTATCAGGCTAGGCTTGTTCAAATCAAAGAAAGACCAAAATATTCTTTTAGTTTTTCGTTTTTTTTGTTCTATGTGTATGCATCTTCTTGTGAAAAAAGTTCTGCGCTGCTTTTGCATGTCCATCATTATTTGACTTTTTAAAATGCGTTTTCTTCTGTTTCTGTATCTTAGGTCTTCTGGTTGGAAATTTCTATGACAAGAATGGTCAACCCACTGATGCATTAAAACATGTGCAAAAACAAATAGAGCTTGCCAAAGAAAACCAAAGAAAGCAAGATGATGATAGAAAGAAATTTCCTCCTTGTAATTCTGAATTCTCTGCTGCAAAAGGCTCAAGAGTGTGGTGCACCAACAGAAGGTATAGTTGTCATATTCTTTCAAACTGAACTTTAATGAGCTTATTTGTTAGTTTAAATGGATCCTGTGATGGTTGCGCTGCAAATTGTTGCAATTTAAAGCTTAGATTAATTTTAATGACCTTTGGCAGAATCACAATAAAAAGCACTAGGCCAGGGGTTCCCAAACTGGGGTACATTTGCCTATCTGAAGGGGTACATTTAAGGTTAGCAATAAAAGAGAAAAAAATGTGTTTATATATTATAATTTCTAATTATTTATACATGTATCAGTGGATATTATAATAATTGATTTATTACAGACTCGTGGTCTATATCACAGGCACAACCAAACAATGCAAGAGCACAAGAAATGGCATTATAGTACATGTGTTTGTACCAACACTGATAGGAGCATAACACTTTAACAGCGCCCCAACTGTAGCGTCATTCACCCATCACAATACAGGGATTCAGTAGTGTGAGAGAAATGAAGGCATTCTAACATCAAAACTTTGAGGGAAACAGCTAACTGAGAAAACAAAAAAAGTAAAAGATAAGTCATATGGGGGTGAACAGTGGCGCTCAGAGGCATACAAACTATTCTGATCAAAGTTTCAAATGCTTTGCAACGCATTTATCATGAGATCGACAGACAATTAATTTTCCTGAATTTTAAAGCAGGGTTTAGCGATTAACGTTTTACCAGTTGTATGTTCTACTTTTTGTATGCTTGGTTTACACACGTTGTCTGCATACTGCAACAAGTAAATAAAGACATCGTGGGGCGCCACGAAGCACACGGAAGATTTTCGTTACACTGGTACAACGCATCAACAACATATCAGTTGGTCACTGTCATACAGGAGCGTTAGAGGAAAAACGAAGATGTGTAAAAAGCATCGTACGTTTGAAGAGATCGGATAAAAAAGTTAGATGAAGATGCACTACGTAAAAAGCGGTACAAATTATATTGATCAATTAGGCATCAAAAGTCGTGACACGATGGCTAACTTGGTGTGGGCGAACACTTACAGTTCTGGGTATATGCACAATTCGGTAGGCATTATTGTATGCAGCTCGTAAGCGCTTCATACTGGTCTGTGAGTATTTACTCCACAACTGGCAAGCATACATTGGCATGAGATAGGCACGAAATACTCGTGAAGTAGTTTTTTACTGCAGGAGAGCACTCATCGAAAGTGCCTCGGAGTTTGTTTGCTCCACAGTACAGCGATTACATTTGTCTCTGAACATCACCATCATCCTTCAGTGAGACATTTAGCAACACACCAAAGTATTTCACTTGGTCAAAAAGTTGTACACGTACACCATTCTGAAAAACATTTGATGGAGCAGGTTGTTTATAATATTTTGAGAAATAAAGAACACCAACATTATTTTCAAAAAACATATGCTTATTGGTAAACGTGTTTTAGTTATTTTCCTCAGCCTTTTTGTCATAAGAAATTTTAGGTGTACATGCTAATTTACCGAAATGCTGGTGGTGTACATGGTCAGGTAAAGTTTGGGAACCCCTGCTTTAGGCTTTCTGTAATCTTTCCAGGAATCAGCCGACTTGGTTCTGCTTTCATCTATTTGCGATGATTCAAACTTGCGCATACCTATATTCAAGTAAGTACTCTCCACAAAGGGGTAAGCAAGAAATCAATATCTGCAAATATTTTTGCGGATCGATTCCTTGCTTAACCCCTTTGTGGAGAGTACTTACTTGGCAGAATGATTAACAAAAACAGTTGTGTCACTTTAATATCAAAACGTTAAAGAAAACTGCAACCCTGTAAAGAAAAAGTTTTTTTTCCTTTGGAAACGTTACGCCACAAGCATGAACGCTTATCCGCCCAAACTTTCCTTTGGACATGGACAGGTCGCTATTATNTGAAAAACCTACTTGAGATATGATTAGTGCAATTAGTTTAATATTTCTACCTTGAGTGACCACAAGACAACAATGCAGATATTTGTTAGCTTATCATTGTTCCTGGCGGAGCTGGTATGGACTTCCTAGGCGGAAAACGTAATAGATCATAATTCCTTATAGTTGTTATGGACAGTACCTCGATCTGGCGTTGGAATACAAAGCCGGTTCGTCTTTTAGTATGAATGCGCTCATGCTCGAAGAGTCTCTAGCACAGAGCTACTGAAGGCGATTTAACTTGCACTGGTTGTCGATACGTGGAGAAAAGGAACACTTGCATTTTAGTTAGCTGATACAGCAAATCATGCTGTTTTAATATCAATGGCGGTACGACCCACGCAATTCAGCTTTGTGCAGATTTTGGTTTTCATGGACGCTTTTTGTTTCTTAGCGGTGGCATCGAAAGAGATTGGTCCGGCGTGCCTCGTCAGTATCATCCTCCCGGCGCCTCAGAGTCACGATGCGCGTGTATTCGCGACACCGGTGGTCCGACTTCTGGTGCGAACGCTGGGACGAACCGCGGGGATTTAGATAATCCCTATTTGCGGGAATATCATGGTTGTCTTCCGAACGCTGCGTCGTGTATTACCTCACCTCCGAAGAATTGAAATTTTTCAGTGTCGAGTAACGGGGTTCCGATACTGTTCGCAGGCCGCACATGTTCAGAAACTGTTGTGAAACGTGGTGTTCGATCCGACGTTTTCAGAAACAAGCATTTTAAAAGTCACGAAGTGATCAGTATCGGTGGAAAATCCGAGGACATTGGTGATTAATGCCTGTTTCTAAAAATGACTGGTTGGGATCGTACCGCATACCTCTGGTTCTCTTCCGGCTTCTTTGCGAATGCATATATCGGAATGGTGGTTTTATAAAGATACTATTTCCTTAAATAGCTTGTTGCATGTGCGCGAAGAAGATATGTTGACTGCGCACGTACACGACAGATAAAATACAGGGAGGTTGAAAATTTTGAAGATCTGACATGGGTCTCTTCTTGTTGGTAAACTGGGGGGGGCAGGGTTACGCAACGCTTTGCATCGTGATATTTTCTTTTAAACGACGGCTTGGCCGAAGATATACGCCAATGGACGGCAGCATCTAAGACACCTATTGAAAAGAAACGATGTTGTGGTTTCTTGCACACCATACTCGTACGTGTCTTGTGGAGCGTGGTTGATGCTTCTGCCTTGACCCGTTTTATTCACGTTGAGATGACGGCTGATGAATGTCAGTAAACTCAGCCGCTGTTGTCTTGTCCGTTCGTGCTGCGTATTGGAATGCATAGTACATCGTTCATTTTGTGTGGGGTGTTCAGAGAAGCAGCTGCGGCGTTTTTATTGTTGAGTGTTCCATGTTTTTTTCTGTTGGCACCCCCATTGCTGACATTAGTTTCTATAATGTGACACTTTGATAGCGTGCAATGCCCTATACGCCCTCTAGAGATGTATTGCGGATGATTTTAAAGTGGTCTTCGAATTATCATCATTTGAACCGAAAATATTGCAATGAATTTCTGTGACCAATGCTTTCTCATGACTGGTCCATGACTTTTTCCGCCTTAAGTTTTGCAGATGAAATATTATTTTCCCTGAAAATAATGCGGCCGCGGACCACTTGTGCACTTCGTTTTTCTGAAAAAAAACGTACTCTCGTGTTATTTTTTAATTAAACACTATCCGGCGACTGTTGGTCTTCGCAATGGTAACAACCGGTACAATACTAAAGTTTTGGCAGATTTCCAATTTTTTGAACTGTGAATAGTTGATTTGTGAAACGCGTGCTTTCCCAACAGCTGGGAAGGAGAATGCAATTAGTGTGTTACGTGAGATTTACGATGATTGCTGTGTATTTAAACGCTTCCTGCAACAAATGCTTACGAACCAAACTTATTTGCCACGTCTTCCCGAACTGTCTTCCTTGACATTCTCTAGTAAAGCGTAGAGATCAAAATCTGTCCACATGATGAGTGTTAGCTCTTCCGTCATTCACTCCACGTGTTCCTTTACGTTCTGCACAAAGCTCTTTTGCGACTGCGACATGTCCACGTATCACAATCGCTGGTTAGGTCATCGCTTTGACTTTTAACAAATGCTACTTGCTAAAGCTTGGCCGACTATTTTGAGCTTCCGCTTCGTTGCGTGTTTTGCAGCAGCAGCCAAACCCTTTCCGTATGTAGAGGTTGAAAGTGCAGGCGCTGCCATGCATTAATGCGGCTGTGCCGTGTTTAAAGGTTTTTTAAATGTTTCCCTTCTCGCACTTTTGGATTGGTTTCGCGTCCAAGATTTTGTCATACGACTTTGCAACATGTCGAAGTAAAATACCATCGTTCGTTTTCCTTTGTGCGTTCTTCGATGAATATATATATATATTATATATGTGTGTGTGAGTATTTTTCTTGCCCTAATTCTGAAGTGTCAAACGCAACAAGGTCACAAAGTCTTCCACGTTTTGTTGTACCTAACTCTTGTACAGATACTTTACGCCATTGTAGCGCCATTTCCAATGTAGCTGAAATCGTTCACCGCTATTCTGCTAAAATGTGTTTGATATAGACGTATGTATGTAAATAATGTTGGAGCTTGTTTGTACATAGTATCAGATCGGTTCTACACACTTGGATCGTTAGCGAACAAGCGATAATTTACTTCGCCACGACTTAACACATTCCATTGACACTTGGTAGCAGCTTGTCATATTTACGCGCCAGTTACCTCTTACGTCGAGTGGATGCAATTGACGAGGAAGCGACTGAGACCAGGGGCGTAACGAGGGGGGCACAATTCCCCGGGCGCCGAATGACTGCGGGGGCTCCGAAAAATACCAACAATGTCACAAGTACTATTATCTTCAATACAGTGCATTTGCTTCCGAAAAACCTCAGGTTCAAACATTGGGGCGTCAAACTTGCTGTTTGCCCCCGGGCGCTATCTAACCTCGTTACGCCCCTGACTGAGACAGACACTTCTTAAACTTTGTGGTTAAGTGCTGCTGCCATTTGGCTCCGTAGATTTTGTAATAACTACGTTCCTTGTACATGCCGTAATATAGACCCCCGCAACACAAACCGCATTGAAAAGCTTAAAGTGATTGTTGAGCTGCCCGTTGCTTTAAACGAATTGTATATTTGTCGGCCAGCTTGCTCTGCGTTTTGCTTTCTATTATTTGCGCTGTTTAGCCACTGGAGTGTAGCTTGAAATCGGATATAGTTCTGTTGGTCCATAACGCTACAGAAGCGCCAGAAGTGAATCACAATTTTTCGTAGTTCTTAATCACTTTAGGATCGCAAATCGTCGCTTGGGTGGTGCCTTCTTGTCGACTAGTGAATCTCGTTGAATATGCCCTCCATTGCGGGAAAAGCTTTTCTCGGTGCATGTGAGAAAAGTTGTACAACCGAAGTTGTCGCTTTTATGGTCCGTAGGTGCGACCCGCAACGCATAGAAGCATCAGTTATGAATCAATTTGCTCTAAGTGCACTCCTAATATATGATAGAGCATTGCACCGGTGTGGCTTGTAAGTATAAAGGTGAAAACCTCAGTGTTGTACTGTTGCTGCCCACTGATACGCGATGCATTTGCTGTGAGTAGTGGTCCAGGTTGCTGAACGGGGCAGCTCAGCTTGAAGCAATTGTCTAAAAATGTAGCCCGAATGTCGGAGTTGACAACACAGAATCATCATTTTTCGTGGTACTATATGATTTTGAATAAAGTCCTCTTTATGGATTTCTTGTTTCATCTGTCGTGTTTAAATATCTTCATTCAACTGCGACAGTCTAATAGCCCTTTGTCTTCGTACCAAATGGTGCTATCTGTCTTGAGACCACTTTCTAGTGTGACCATTGACTTACGGAAGCATCGTTTGGTCTTGATTTTAGTTTCGATGATGCTACTGGTACTATAATAAATTGTCGACAGATTTTTTGATTATTATTGGAAGGTACCTTCCAGAAAAGATTTTCACTTCGCAAGCAATCATGGCCACAAAGATCATGCGTGAAACACATGGTTTTCTAATTGCATCGCCCCGGAGTTGTAGCCACGTTGGAACTGATGCCAAGAAAGCTGTTACTTGTGCTACTCCTAGGACACACGCGTGTCTTTCAATCACGCTTATTGTTCATGTTGATTGTCAATGATCAAGGGGATGGTTCGTTACAAAACTCTGAAGAAGCTACGTGCACTTCCGGACGTACATGCATTTTGAAAGAAAATTTAGATGAACGCTTGTATGGCAAACCTCGTAGTGCGATAGACGCCACCCAGTTGTTGTGGGTGGCAGTTATCCTACAACCGACAATGGGAACGACGTAGCCAAGGAAAGACGTTTTTGAGTAAAGCTGAAGTCTTGTGGTTGTGACGGTAAGGGGTGTCTTTAGGCAAAAAATTGCTTCAGCCGCTGTGCTTAGCTCTCAGCACATCTGATGCCAGGTGGTTGTGGGAAATGTTTGCCGGGGTTAGACAGGGTTGTAACGAGGTTACAAGGCGCCCGGGGCAAGAAGCAAGCTTGGCGCCCCCATGTTCGAACCTGAGGTCTTTCGGAAGCAAATTTACTGTATTGAAGAAAGTCACTGTGACATTGTTGGGACTTTTCGGCGCCCGGGCAATTGCTCCCCCCTCGTTACGCCCGCGAGTTTAAGACATCTGGTGATAATGACGACAAGCTTGGTGTAGAACTGAATCGATCTTGCTCGCATGACAAGACCTTACCTAAACCGGCCCGGTATATTCAGCTGTAAAGTAATACAGTGGAATTGTCCTATAACGTAGAACTTCATGGGACCGGAGAAAACCAAATTTCACCACTTTTGGAAAAATCCCCAAATAGCCCCCCTGGAAAAAATCCTTCCGACGCCCATGTCTACAGGTATGTTTAGTTACGCAACTGGTCTGCGACATAATTTTCCTGAATATTTTTTATTAGGCTGCACTAAAAATGCTCCACGTGGGTTCAGCAACGTTACCTACACGGACAACTGCCAGGTTACCAGGGCAAACGCTGACCACGAAGCTATCCACAAGGCATTTCGCAATAATTGGCTAAGATTACAGGAAGCTATGGGTCGTGGGAAGATCAGTTTCTTTGACGTATTAGATCAATGGTTCCCAAACTGGAAGTAAATTACCCGCCAGGGGTAATATGCAATTCTTCGGGGGGTAAAGCAGAAACAAAACAATGTTTTTCTGTATTATTATTTTTATGACACAAAATAGAGAGGGTAATAAGACAATCATTATCTTGATTTGGGTAACGGCTCAAAGAAGTTTGGGAAACACTGTATTAGATAAATACGAATGTTGAAAGGGGTAATCTGTTCTGGTGTCTATATGTTCTAAACAAAGGTCTTCAAGTCAGATTTGGGGGACCCCTTTTCACCAGCCCCCAAGAGGCAATTTTTTGCTTTTTTATGTAGGCTAAAACTAAGCAAAAATTTGTATCTTTAGGGCCCTTGTTTGGCCATCCAGCGCTTGTGGTTCAGAAGATATGGCCAAATATGCAACATTTTGGCATGAATCTAAATTTTTTTGGTCCTTCCATTATGGTTAACCTGGCGTGTATGGGCACCAACATTTCTGGGTATGTAATACATAATTCGGTAGGAAAGGTTGTTGTAGGCAATCCGTAAGCTCTTCATACTAGTCAGTGTGTATTTGCTCCACAATTGGGAAGCATACATTGGCATGCAATGGACTGTTTTTTACTGCAGAGCAAAGAAGCCTCTTTATTTGCTTCACAGTAGTCTACAGCGATTTCACTTGTCTCTTAACGTCAATGAGTGAGACATTTATTAATTTATTTGTTTATGAGCAGACACGAAGTCCATAACATGAACACACACACTCTGCAGAACGCAGGTTGATAAAAACAGACAATACAGAACGTAGTACAAGGTATTGAAGCCGGCGGAATCACAAGGTTACAGACACTTTTTGCAACTGCATTGAAGACAGAACCATAGGGTTACAGACACATTCTATAGGCATACAGTATTTGATTAGGTCTTTATAGGCACCGAGATGCAGTATTTGATTAGGTCAGCAAATTGTACACGCAGCCTACAAGTGATGGGATTCGACCGGTTGGGAAGACCGTGTTCTTGGATTTTCTTAAATCCCGAAATTTCCCAAACTAATATCAATAATCTCCCTTGCTAGACTGTACCAGTTGGCAACACAAAGATCAACCTTGGCACTTACAGTATATCGGGCCAACCAGCATGGTTTGCCTCTGGAGACTGTGATGAGAGAACCTGCTGTTAGTGAGAGAACCTGTTCTTAAAATATTTGAATCATACCACTGCCTACGCCATTTAGAAAAACATTCGATGGAGCAAGTTGTTTATAATTTTTGAAAACATACACCAATTGCTTTGTTGCCATTAAAAGCGATTTCGTGTTCAGCAGTATAATCATCACAAATTTTCAGAAAACATCGAAGTCCACTAATGCTAGGGTCAAACATACGTAAATCCGCAGCAAACATTCGATCCGGGGTCTCCGAACTTTTTGCCCGAGGGCCACATAAGCCACTACACAACAGTTCAAGGGCCGGACATCCTTTGTAATGTGATTATTTCAGGATATATTACATTTTACCAAACGGTTTGAGGATTGTGACTAGAAAGTAAGATGTTGTGGTAGTTTATAACATTCTTTTACTTCTACATGTAACACCACGCTTGTTCAGCTACGATGCCACAGCCTTAGCGATGATTCAAGACAGAAACATCTTAAGACTCGATGATCCATTGTTGCAGCCTGGTGCCTTAACTGGCAGCAATAGCGCTTAGTTGTGCTTTAGAGAGCATTGTTTCCTGTGAAGTCTACCTTTCAGTGGCAAAACTGTTAGGGTCTAGAAAGGGACAGGAGGCGGAGCTACCTCTCCAATAGCCGTGATTCCAGGTCTGGAGTCCTGTCTTCAACGAAAGGAGACATGCTTTTGTGCCGTACAAGCAATTTTGAGCGCATTACAAGAATTTGTCCGGTTTGCCTGACGTATAAAAATACGCAGGATTATTAAAATTGGGGAACAACTTCGAATGTTACGCCTCCTCGCATAATCTGTAATTTTTCGCAGTCCACTGTTTTCAGTCCTTAACATTAATTTATCAAATCTAAGACGAAGTAGTCAAAAGTATCTTATATCTCCCTCACCTCAAACTAAACAACGTTTCTACACACTTTGCTCCAATCAAACATTCTTTTTGTCTTTTTCAGCAACCAAACGGCAAACGGTATTTAGACGGCACTCTCTAGTGCAGTCTACCGAAATCGATGCAACAACGGTTTGATCTTTCTAGACCAACTAAGTGCATTCCAATCAATAACACTGGTAAATAACTTTTGTAAAAAGTGGCGGTGCAGATGTATTGCAAGTCTCTTGCATAGATTGAGCGAAATAAAATTAACATCACAAGAATTAGCAGAAATGACATTTGGTGGGGATTGTAGTGAAAGGTTAACGTTGCGCAGTGGGAGTTCGAGTGACAAAACTACTGAAGTTTACAATTCAACGTGAGAAACGTAAAATGTTTGGATACATTCACAAATGACGTTTCCATTTTTTTTTCAAGCAGCCGGTACTTGTTTCTCAATAAAATGAGAATCATACCCTTTGCAAGCACCTTTACACTTACACAGCAAATCGAATGGTATAACACAGATACAGTGATAAAATTTCGTCGAGAAAAATTTAAATTCTGGAACATGACGGTAAACGGTACGACCAATGTAGCCCTTTACGAGTTCTGTACATGCGTTTCAAATTTTGCTGTCTGAAAAAACAGATTAATTTGGGCTATTTTGACAAGTCAAATTACGGCATCAATCGACATTGCCGAGTGTCGTGTTTTATTCGTCGTACGGCTACATCAACAACGCAGTCCCAACATTCTGCTTTCCTTGCATTAATCGTGACAGCAAATCAATACAACCCCACAATAATACGGCTATCAGGCAATCTTCCTGCACGCGAAGTCTTAACCAAAAAGGTTTGGCAGCAATTTTCATAATTTCTGGTAATTTTGCCGATTAACTCTGTGCGCACTTCATCAGCGTGGATGACGTAAGCAATGAATTTTATGTATATTAAACCGCAATAATCATTGTTCTGCCGTCATTGGGCCAAAAATTAACTGAGACAAAAAAGGCAGGACGAATGCAATTCAGCTGCAGTAATTCCACGACTTCATCAAATTTTAGTGAAACAAAACTTTTTATAGTTTGTTTTTCATGAAGTTTTTTCGAACTTTAAAAAGAACCGAGTGAGCGTCGCCGAAGTAAGGTTCTGTTGATTGTTCCACTCTTTCTTTCCACTCGATAAGGTTTGTACGGCCTTGAAACACATCTCTTCCGCTGGCTGTCGGTTGCATTAACTCACAAATTGCGAAGATATCCGCCACAGTCAACCGCTCACCTACACCAAAACAGAACTACTCCCAAGAGAATGCATCCGAACGTGCAATTCTCTTTAAATCACAAATCGTACATAACCTTTGATATGCAGACAATTCATGGCATTACGTCAAAATGCAATAAAAATATGTTGGAGCACTTACGATCGATCGGAACTATTTCAAAGCCTTTACCAGGTCATAGGTTTAAAATAGTAATAGGTTTTTTCGAGTCCGGCATCGCGTCTAATTTGCAATGGCATCACGGGTAGACTCCTGATCGCCTCATCTACACTTCACACCAATTGTCGGATCTCTCCTCACACAAGCCACCGAAAGAGACACTATATCGGAATGCCAATTTAAATGAAAGTTGTGGAACGGCATGGCGCATGCACACCAGAGCCCAGCAAAGTGGATGGGAACAGCGTTTCATGCAGAAGTATCAGGTGGCCTATCTTAAAAGTCTTTACCTACAGTTGCTTCTAAATAATCTTTAGCAAAATGGGCTAACTACCAGTGACATCCGTGTCACCTTTACCCATGTCACCTTTATCACCTTTACCCATGTTTATCACCTTTACCCTTTATCACCTTTACCCATGTCACCTTTACCCATGGAAGATTCATATTCCATGAGTAAGGTGTAGTATACATCGGATCGATTCGGGATATCTGCGTTCAGCTTGGATGGCGTTGCCTCTTACAAATTAAATTAGAGTCGTTTAAACTTTTCGTTAACGTGTGAAATGAAAAAAGCAGTAATCGAGTGTTTTTTGAAAACGCGATGCGTGTCAAACTTCTGCCAATGTTTTTGATTACACGTGCAATCAAAACTACACAGCCAAAATAAGTTACGGGTAGATCTGAAGTATAAATTTAGATCAAGTCACTTTTAGAATCTCCGTTAGACACGAGAAACATTGACACTCAGCCTACAACAACTGGTTATAGGATAACCCAATTTTATGGATTTCATACAAAGAATTGCGATTTACATGATAAAAGTGTGTATACATTATTCTTAACTGGTCGGAGTTCTGAATGTTTGTGACACTGCAAGCGGAATTATGTTTACAACACGGCTAACCTGTAAGAAATTTATTGTCTTTTAGAAACATCATCTCCAGATCATCAAGCATTCCGTTCATATCATTCACAGCTTGGGGTATGTCAACCATTCCACGGACAACAACTTCTCCAAGAAAAACTTTGGCTGATTTATATCTACGTGTGCGTGTTATAAAATTCAGCAAGTATGTGAAAACAACAATTGGTATGTACTGTATTCCGTTTTTAATGTAAAGGTTGCGAAACTGATTTGCTGCTGTAAAAATCGCGATAGCAAACAATTATCATACAAACGTTTTTTGAAAAATACACTTGGAATTCTTTCATACGTTTTCTGCACGGAAGCGAGTCAAGTGAGACATTTTTCAAGCATAACACAGAGAAGAACAAGACCTATTAAACAATCTTATTTGTATCAAAAATGCGCTTATTTACAAAAAAAGTGCTGTATCTGTTGGTATCAGGATACTGGGTATAAACATCGGCAATAAAAAGAACGTCAGAACATACCCAATATGAACAAACAAGCACAAAATAAGCATGGACATGTACTGGTACGAACCGAGTGTTTAGATGTTGCCAGGCCAAGTACTCATCAACCTTAGCTCGAGCTTGTATATTTGATGGGTACAACTTATCCTCCTTGAACTTGGAAGCAAGGTACCGCATGATTGCCACACTACGCAAAAAACACAATAACTGGTTTTTAAATTTGGTTAACAAAATGAATGAAATGAAATTATAAGGCACGTGCAGCAGGCTGCTTCAATGTTGTTCAGCAAATTGATAGAACCCTGAAAAAAAAATTGATTCCCTATACAGAACAACGATAAATGTTAAGTAATCCAGTTGATGAACATGAAGTGAAACTGATGAAATGAACGCTTTTCTGCCATGTCTATCCATGTGCGACGGGTAGAGTTTTTTGTGTTCATGTTCCAACCACCCACTGGGGTGGATCCAACAGGNNTTGACTGGGGCGATCGTCCTCTTAAATCCTACGAAAGTAACCTTGTTCACCATAATTTTGTACAATTCTCGATAGTATGAGACTTGACTACCAAATATTACTGAAATCGCCCCCCCAACCTTACTTGCTGGATCCTCCCCTGCAAACCACAATAAAATGTTTTATAGCAGTGGTTCTTAACCTTTTTTCTACCACGCCCCCTTTAAGTACAGTAAACCTCGGTTGATCCGGATCTTCACTAAAACCGGATGAAACTGGTGGTACAAATGATTTCTAAGGTTATTCTTTATAAAAATCTTCGGTTTATCCGGATTTTTTAATCCGGATCTTTGCCAATTCCGGATAAAATCTGCTAATTTCACATCTCGTAATCCGGATTTTTCTGCACTTCCACGCTGTTGTGTTCTTAAATGCACTGACTGGCCTCCAGGAAAGATTCGGCAGCTTTCGACGCAACACAAGCGTGCTCAGTGCTCACGATCACCAACGAACGTTTAGAATTATGATAGCAATGGCTGCAACTGAGCGCAACATTCGACTGAGCGTAGAAACGATTATTAGGTCACACACAGACGTAGCATATCACGTTGAATATCACGCTGTCGTACCATGGTTTCAGTCTATTGATCAGTGTAGAGCAGGGGTCACCAACCTTTATGTAACTGAGAGCTACTTCTTAGGTACCGATTAACGCTAAGGGCTACTAGTTTGATACACACTTCTAAAATAAAATTTTAGTTCAATTCACCTTTAATTATGTTATTAACTTATTAATGATGTTAATCTATGTGACGATACTCATCATCTTAATGCTATTTCAAAACAGGCCCACGGGCGACCAACGTGGTCCTTGCGGGCGACCTGGGGCCCGCGAGCACCGTGTTGGTGACCCCTGGTGTAGAGTGTGCACCTGAGTGTATTGTACTTGGTATGTCTGGAGGGCATTACCTTCCAAATAGAAGAACTGTTTATGGACCAGTCGTAGAAATCTCTGCGTCTGTCAAAAACCCCAGATTTCTTCGCAGCTAGGTACTCTTAAATTATGAACTTAAGATTGTTCATAACTGCCTGGAACAGGCTGTTATTTTTCTAATGCAGTGGTGCCAAAGCTTTTTTGTCCCAAGGTCTACTTTTCAAGTAGCCACCCTCCCGAGATCTACCAGTCTAGTGTCAACATCGCATACTCATTCACATTGTTTCCAGCCTGCAGTAGCTAACTTCACAACACTTTCCAGCTGTCGCAAAACCACCCAGACCTCACATGTTACATCACAAGCCTTTCCTTTCTTAAACACATACATACACACACATAAATCTGCTTCATAAGCAATGACCTTGATATGAACCAAACAGAAAATAAACCAGATATAAAAAGGTGAATCTCTGAGTTTGAAAAATTGAGATGGCTTCCAGCCTTAGTAGGAGACCACGGCACTGGGAGAAGGACACTAGCTTCTCGTAGTCGGAAGTGTAGCAGCTGGTTGCAAGGTGTAGGCAAGCTGCAAGGTGGTTATCAGTCATCGTTGATCTGTACTTGGACTTGATTTTCATGTGCAAGAAAGCAGATTCGCACAAATAAGTTGCACATCCTCTGAAATTGGGATACTTCTCCGCCACCAGTAGCTCCCGGTGCACTGTATACTATAGTATAAGCGGATATTTATCTGGCTTTGACCTCAATGTCATTTTGCAATGTCAGACTCTCGTCCTCACGAGGGGAGCTTTCCAAGTCGAAAAGGGACTTAACTTTGGTGGCAATGTCACCAACACCAATTGAAGAACAGCAGTTATGTCTCGTTAACAAGTTCCACAAAAAGCATTAAAAAAATCCTCAATCGCACGTCTGGTGTGTCCTTCTAATGGCAAATGGTGAGTAGCTCTTCCGTGGCACTGATGTCTTTAAAACCCATCCTGATGAAAACACACAATTACTCCACATCCACCACATTAGTCATCATGTCAAATTGGAGGGGAAAGCACTCATACGTGTCAAAATCCTTCCTCAGTTGCTCCTCCACATACATAGCTATTCACTCACATTGCCTTGTAGAAGCATTGCGGGAGAGTTGCACATCTTTTTGGCTTTCACGATCTATGTTTTATTTTTGAAGTTTTCAAAAAGGTTAGTTGCTGCTTCGAGAAAAGCTTCCTTCAAAATATTGCTATCTTCAGATGGCTCATTGTGTTTACCAAGGATGTGAAAGACGCGATAGGAAGCAATAGTTGCAGCCTTACCGTGGGCTCTGGACAGGCCCGTAACCAGGGGGGGTGAATCACCCCTTAGAAAATATTTTGCCCCCCTGGAAAAATGTGTTGGACGTAATTTAAAAATATTGGACATAATTCCAAAATTTGGGCCCCTCTCGGAAAACTCTTTGCCCCTCTTGGTGTTCCAAGCTGGTTATGGACCTGGTTCTGGGGTTTGGTGAGGATTGACTGCCGTGCTGTCAGGGGCATAGCAAGGTTAGATGGCACCCGGGGCAAGAAACAAGTTTGGCGCCCCTGTGTTCGAACATTAAGTTTTACGAAAATAAATGTACTGTATTGAAGAAAGTACTTGTGACATTGTTGAGACTTTTCAGCGCCCCTTGCAGTGATTCGTCATCTGGCGAATTGTGTCCCTCCCTCCCCTCTCGTTACACCCCTAGAATCAGAGAAATCGGGTCCGTACAAGTCCATACTAGGTACCTAATATTTTCCTTAATAAAAACCTCCTTTAGGGTTTGATGATATTTTGAAAATATTATTTTTAATGATATATTGAAAAATGCATTTAATTAGGAACCACTGTATTAGATTCTTCTAATGTTTAAAGGGCATGGCCCTCC
>JGI24021J15306_10002996_pt1 | contig 18785 bp, 10 predicted proteins | sample Ectturendosymbi1_FD_15306 | JGI IMG/M metagenome (IMG submission 15306)
ATGTCATGCTGATTAACTGTTGGATCTTGGATCATGTTTGTAGTTTTTTTAAATAAAACCTTTCGTTGATTTAAGTACATTTGCATTAAAAAGTGAACATATAAGATTTCTGCAAGATTTCATAGCCTGACCGAAATGTCTCGAGACCGGAACGTCTCAGACCGAATCGGCCAGACCGAAACGGCAAGACCGAAAAGTCGCGTACCCATATCACCGCTATATTCACGCATTTAGTTTTAAAACTCTACAAAAACAAATATATACCATGATCATTTAAGGCTGCGGCTGATGCTGCAGACAAGGGTAAGTTATACAGTATTTGCAATATTTGTAGCACAGCGGAGTTACCAAAGAGGAATTTTTGCGATGGTCTTGAAATGAAGTTTACATCACCATCAGGTTGCACTCAGCAAGCTGTGCGTCAGAAACAGCTGTGAAAAGCGTTACTCATTGATTTTACTTTCGGTTAGTGATTACAAGCGCTTAGGCACAAGTTTGTATTTCATTAGCACCAACTTCCACACGGAGCTTAACCTCAAGTAAATGTCAGCCATGGTATGAATTCTCCAGCATTTACACTATACACAACCATGGGCGTCGGAAGGGGGGCAGAAAGGGCCCTTCGCTCCTCCCTAGATTCTGAAATTTGGCATTTTCCTATTAAATTTTTTGCAAAGAAAGGTTGTTTTCTTAGCTTCGGGTGGGAAAAATGAAATATCACCATTTTTGGCCTCCCCTAGTAAAATCCTTGGCTTCCCATGGAAAAAGCCACTAATGCTCCCACCCTGGTAAAATCCTTCCGACACCCATGTACACAACGGTTGATTAATCATAGGCAATTGGTAAACCACACTGCTGTGATCAAGTTCAACTGAAGGCTGATGTAGGAAAGGTTCCTTAAGCAGTTTCGTTTATTTGCACTGAAGTATTTCTTTGGCTTACACATCAGCTTGATTAACCTGAAAATTTTTGGTGCAACTTTCGGAATTGGAGGGGGCAATTGCCCCCATCGCCCCCCTCTGGCTACGCGCCTGGATCAGTTCCTGCGAAAGAAAAGCAGAACCCCTATCGGAGTGAATGTAAGCCGGCATACCAAACAGCACAAACAATTGCCTCAAACACGCGATCACAGACTGTGCATTGACATTGGAGCAAGGAAAGGCGAAAGGAAAACGCGAATATTCGTCGACTACCGTTAAAAGACAACGCTGTGGTGGATTAGATGGCAATGGGCCTTTGAAAGTCAATACTGAGACGTTCAAAAGGTTGAGTCGCTTTGACAAGCTGAGCAAGTGGCGGTCGATAAAACTGAAGTTTAACAGCGCTACACACACGACAACTCTCGACAAGTTTCTTAACGTCGTTTATAGTGTACGGAAAATTTTTTGAACGGAGGAAATGATACAAGCGCGTCACACCAGGATGGCACAGAGCATCGTGCGCTTCATACAGCGTGTTTCTGTGAACACCTGCGCAATAAACACGAGATAAGGCATCAGGGGCAGCGTTCATTCTCCCTGGACGGTAAACGATATCGAAGTCAAACTCACTTAAGAGCAAACACCAGCGCATCACTTTCAATTTTTATTTTTCTCAGATGTTTGACACTGTACATAAAGGTGACCGATCGCTGATCGGTAACAATAGTGAATTTGCGCCCCAGGAGATAATGCGTCCATTTTCTGACCGCTTCTACAAACAACCGGCGACAGTTGCGGCAGCAATCAGGCAATCAAGCGAGATTGCTCAAAGGCCCAATCGCAATTCACGAGCGAAGCAAGGTAACATATCACCACATTCTGTAACTGGTAACTTCCTCTAAACAAGTCTTCGCAACATTCTGCAAAAACTCTAAGTTTACATTTGCATCAGCATTCATAAGTGTCCGCAGGGGGAGCAAAACGGGCATTTACCCTCTCTGGAAATTGGGGCTAAGATCCAAAAATTTGTAGAAAACCTGAAGTTAGCAGCTAAGTTCCGAATTAATTCACTTAATTGTTGCAATGACGAGCCAGGTTCACTGTTCTGGCAGGTGTCATGTAATATAATGAAATTGCAGTTCGCTCGTGTCCGCTCTTTGCCTACAGAGGCAGGTTGCGAAACATGCTAATGGATCGATCTACTGTTGGTCTTTATTGCGTAGCAATATCACGGCAATAAATCTTCAAACGTTCACTTCAAGTTACAGTAGCAGGCGTTTTTCCGCATGTGACCAGGGCTCCCACTGCGGGCTTTTTCCACCCAGATCTGTTTTTATTAGTTGACATGGGTTTCTAGATCTAATTATGAAAATTCACGTTCAATTTGGTTTTTTGAAGTGATAAACTCATCAGCAACTTCAGACATCACGTGATTTTTCATAACCTAGACACACAGGTCGACTAAAGAAACAGATCTGGGTGGAAAAAAACTCAGTGCGAGCCCTGGTCGCATGTGACAACACGCCTACTACCGCAACTTAAAAGCGAACATTTGAAGATTTATTGCGGTGTTATTGTTACGCAGTAAAGACCAAGAGTACAACAACCCGCTAGCAAGTTTCGCAACCTGCCTCTGCAGGCAAAGAACGAACTGCCCACTTGCGCTAAGCGTGTCGGGGGCCTCGTTTGCCGGGTTGCCCTGATGGGCCTCTTGGTCATTTATCCGGTCCTGCCTACATGCCTAGTTGTGTACGTCCAGAGGTCAGACTTCCACTTCATCAACGTATTTTGTGGAGCAATTGTTGTAAAATAATGTAGACTACAGTCTCTAGCCCAAGTAGTCTTCTCTTATATTGTACTGCATAGCAGCAAAATACCTTTGGTGCTTACGACCAAAGTTACACATTTGCGCAGCCTGCTGTTCAGACGGCCAGATGGAGTTAATTGTGTAGTTAGAAGAGTCTCTTTTGGGGGGTGTACCAAAACAGAGCAGTGCAGTTAGTGGATTATGGATGTTAAAGGTTGCGTCCACGTAGGCCTTAGTCTATATTTGTTAACATTTATAGGCGATTTGAGATGCAAAATGTTATTAAATCTAAACATGTGCCATGCACCAGGAGATTAACAGTCCAGACATTAGCAAGGTTTATGCATGCGTATTTCGGCCAGTAATAAGCCCAATGCGCACGCTTTATAAGCATGTTTGCCGGGAAATATAGCATTAACCTAACCACTACCACTATTCGAAACTTTGACCCCAAAAGTAGCTCTACCCCATGCCGTGACTAAAACCCATAGTGCGGCATAGAGAACTGCGTAACACCGTGGCCCGCATATCCCCTTCCCTGGCTTGATCGTAAGGTCTTACCACGGTTGGCTGACTATAATGACGTCAACATAGGGCCTCTTTTCAGCCTTGCCTCGAGCCCCCCCGCCCTAAGTCCACCACTGGTTAGAAAGCTACATTTTCAGGTAAATCTCTGCGAAGTTTTGTCGAAGATAAAACGCAGCACTTTGTGGAGACTTAGTTTTAGGATGGGCAGTTTTGCTTTTCATTGAAGCCTAGCAGATTATTATTTTACACGCGTGCAAATTAGCTATTATTTAGATTTACAGAAGTGTCAATTAATAGCCTATCGGGTATGAAATTGTCGGCTAATCTTGAATGGTGACATTACTTATTGCCAAGTTCGTGACTTTTACTTGTAACAGCAGACGCCGTTGTATGTGATCACGCTGTAAGTTTGTCAAAGTTTGGAATGCTGATCATGTTGTTGAATTATAGTACCGTGTCCAGTAATGAGGAAATTATGATTTCAAAACTGGAATCGATGAAATAAATCAGCCTTGTCGAGCAATTGTTATACTTAACCCGATACCAAAATTTGTTGACCAGCGCAATCCCCAACCGTAACATTTAAGTCTCAAATCTCAGCTCAATCATTACACCAAACCTTAGTACTTGAAGTACATGGCAACACGGTCATATTTGATAATAATCTGACACCAACTGTCACTCACCTTCCTAAAGTCATACCTGTTTTTAAATCGAAAAAGCGTGAATAAGATAATATTTTTCGGTTCTATGACTGCCAAACTCCTAAATAGATGTAAGCGGTAATCGTTTGTATTTTCTCATCCTTTAGGCTTCCGGATAGCTCGTACCTGTTTTTTTGCATTTGTAAATATTTTGTCACATACTGTTCAGATATTTTAATTTTTTCTATAGTTTCCGAAAATCTCACCAATCTTACAATAAAATATTGTTTTTGGTACAATCGAAATGCTTCCTGATGAAGCACGTAATGATCGCAAATGACAAATGTCACCCCGTTAGGTCTATATATCTTTTTTCTTCACATTCCAGTGTTTTCTTGTACGTGAACTGAGGAAAGAAACAAAACGGACACCATCTGGTAGCTAGAGCAATGAAATCGGATGCCAATCGGGTGAGAAAAAGGTGTTGCCAATGGAGAACTTGATGCTTGAAATTTAAAGAGCGTTTCCTTGGAAATTCGTCGACACAGTAGAATATGTGAAAAACTCAAGTTCAACTAAGGTGAAGAAACTTTGTTTAACATCGTTCTTTTTAATGATGCCATTGTTTTAACTGTCAAATTTATTATATATAAAGGCATTTGCAGGTGTTCTGTCAATTGCGTATTTTGCTCGTGAGAGAAGGATAGAACGTTAATTTTGACAAAGTCGCTGAATATTTTGACAGAAGCGATTTTTATTTTCGTAGACTATAACAAGCACGTTNGGTTGGAAGTTGGAATCGCACAGTAGGCTTGATGTGGGTGGAGTACCGTTATTTTGACTCCGCATTCACTTCGAATCCAAAAACATTTTTTGCTTACGCGCCTCCTCCGTAACTTCCAAATTTTCAAAGTCCGATTCTGTCACCACTCGGAAGCGTTCTATATACTGTAGATGCATTAACGTTTGTTGACTTTAAAGTGAAATTCTGCCTTTGCAGAGACACGTATTATGAATTTTCCTTTGCTGACCTGGTGACACCATTTTTGGCCAGCTCTGCTACAGACATTATGATAAACCTCGGCGTTCAGCCTTGTAAACGTTAGCTCACTGACAAAATAAAGTTATGGGTATGACCGCGCGAACATAACACAAGGTTCGCTTAGTTTCTTGGACAAATGATTTACTTGGAACGTTTGTTTGGTTCTGCAGTGCATTGCATGTAAGCGATTAAGAAAACAAAAATTTTATGGTGAAAACTGATGTTCGAATGCACAGATACGAAACCTTTCCTGCCCTGCAAACATTTTCAATCGAATTGAGGCAGTAATAGCTTGAATTTATTATAAACATACAGGTTAAAGCAACTGAACACGAAGCTTAACTCGCCAACAGATATTTGCTAGATATTTTTGAGAAAGGCTGACAAAGGGATTTCGTGTAGGCTAATGTTGACAACTAACTAATGTAATAACGTATGTTGACTCCTTAATGTGCTTTTCTAAACCTTAAAACAGACTACACTGTTTAAAATGGTTACGCTTCTAATGTGTACAGTACGCTTTAATGTAGACTGTATTAATTCCAACAATGAATCTTGAAACCTTCAACTTTATCCTCAGAACAACATTAACGCTACGTGAAAACAAAAGCTTCTGAGGTTTTTCCAAACATTGCATTTTCTGGATATTTCTGGCGTTCATTATATTTTTAAAGTTTGCGATGCACAGGCGAAAGCAATCAAAGATGACTTATTCTCAGACTGAATAAAAAGTCTTAAATTACTGTACTTGTGGTATCCGCATTTTCCATCTTCTCTCCAACGCTGCACAGGGATTCCTCTTTTTTTCCAGTAGTTGATAAAAACTTGGTCCAATCGTTTCACATCAGAACCGTTCACGTCAGGTAAAACCAACCAGCGCCCCACAGTTAGGTTGCCTAAAACGTTGCTGCACTCAACGCCCGACCGATGCTTAGTTTTCAGGTTTGTACGAAATGTCAAGACTGTTGAAGAGTTGTACATGGACTGATAGTAGCACAGAAGCAGGAATGATATTATACATATTGCAACAGTCGTTACTATAGTTTGCGAAACCATCAGAATAAATCACTCCTGGAGATAAATTGATTGTTTGATTTAGGAGTTGATTGATTCAACTTTTCTTAAAAATAACTGTGACTCAATGTGAGCCTAATCAGCATCAAATACGTTAGTTGTCTTGCCTTCATAATATCTGGTATCACAAGGGTTCAGTTATGCAGGCGGTGTGCGCACCAAGGGACATAAGAGTCTAGGGAGCCCATGAGGCTCAAAATTCCAAATTGAAATGGGCAATTACGCGTGTAGTTTTTATTGTACAGACACTACCAGTATCATAAACAAATTTGCTAGGGAAAACTAGCCAGTGTTTGCTGCTTTTGACAATCGACTTTGACACATATGCTTTGATTACACTGTCTAAATGTAGCAATGATCCAATTTGTTGAAGACTGTCGAAGCATTTATTAGGCCAGTCTCTGTTCTGCAATTGTACAGTAATGTATTTTGTCTAGGTCGGGTGGTCCAACTACAGGCCAAACTACAGAACTGTTCCAACTTCAGAATTTTAAAGACCCGCGAGCTTTCTCAGTATTGATTTAATGTTGTCTGATTGTTACAGTAGGTAATTTTAATTAGAACAAGCATAACATCTTTTAATAAAACGTACAATTTTAACAGCGTTAGACTAGACTGCAGAGATCATCCGGAAATTAGTCAGCAAGACAGATTTCGCATTCTGAAATATTTCGCACTAAAATTGCACTCGATGTTTTGAAACACATACGTGTGTAAGAGTACATTTTCTACGATGAAGCAAGACAAAACTAAAAAGAGAAGTCGAATAGCAGACGAAACACCGGACGATATTCTTCACTTGCTGCCACTAACACTGGTATTGATAAAGGAACGATTGAGTCAGAGAATCACCGACCACCGGCAACTCATTGACAAAGATTTGTAATAAATTGCTACTGTGTAATAATTTCAATGACGCGCTCACTTATGTTCTATTTTTAGTTTCGGATCTTGTGAATCTGTTTTTGAATGCATCATTTCGATGGAAGTGGCCCGCGAGTTGTCACGTTTTTGTAAAATGGTCTGTAGGTCGGAAATAGTTGGACCACGCTGTTCTAGGTAAAAAAATTTGGTAAAAAAGATATGTAGCCAATATCGTCCACCACCTGCTTTTTAGGACAAGGTTTTTCGTATGTATTCCGCATGCGTAATGGTAGGTAGTCCCAATGGATGTCCACATAATTTGTGATTTATGAGTTATTCACTTTTGTTCACATGAAAAATAACTTAAGGGCCCGCGCTGTTAACATGCTACAGGCACCGCGCTACCTTAATCCGGCACTGATGGGATCCCAAATCAAAATTTAAGAGGTTTCAATTTAAAAATGTTGAGCCCTTATTTTTTTGAATCAATTTGCTAATAGTTGCAAGATTTAGTTGCTAACTGCCATTCTTGCATATAAATGTACTAGTTACCCTATTTACGTATCTTTAAGCAAAATATCGTGCAGAGAGCATAAGCGTATTTATTCAGCACATGCCAAAGATTTTCAGTTTTGTGATATTAACTGGTTTAATCTTTTATTGCCATAAACATGGGCGTCGGAAGGGGGTGTCAGAGTAGCCTTACCCCCTGGATTTTGAAATTTTATATTTTCTATTTAATTTTTAATAGAAAAATGATTTTCTCGTAGTTTCAAGTAAGTAAAATGAAACTTCACTACTGTTGATCCCTCCCTGAGTAAATGACTTTGGACAACACTTGTAAAAATCCACTATTGACCCAGTGGCGCAGACAGCCCAAAATTTTTTGAGGGTGAAAAAATTTTGGGGGTGCAAAATGTTTGATTTTAGCGAGCAACGGTATTTTGTTTGGGATACCCCCTCTTAAAGCACAAAATGACTAGATATGCTAAAAATCTGGGGGACTTGACCCCTCTGGGCTCTCTGGCTACGCCTATGTATTGACCCCCATGGAAAAAATCCTTGCGGCGTGCATGGCCGTAAGTGTAGTGGTTGTTGAAATCTGATTAATATTTGTGAGTCAATACCGCATACTCGCATTTGGCGTGAAGTAAGAGATTCATCTCAAAGCTTTTCGTCTGACACTCTTCAAGGAACATCGTCAGAATGGAGTGGAGGTACAACCGAACTGGTTTATAAACAGGAAAACAGAGTTCTCATTGGTTGAAACAGTAGCCAATGGAAAGAGTTTAAGGTTGCTGCCCCCGCGACTGATGATATCCCCAAATGAAAAGTGGGCACGAAACTGAGCGAATGAATAAGTTTGTAGACCTACATTGAAACTTTCTATTTGTAAAATTGTCTTTAGTTTGTTTTCCAAAAGTGAATGTAGAACTCAAATAATAAGCGTATTTGGACGGACACTTGCGTTTTTGTGAAAATCAGTTAAAAGTATCAGACATAGAAGGGAAAATGGTGTGGACACCCTAAAGCTCCACCACGGCGCAGGACACCCTTTCAAAAACCTTAAAAAAACACTGACTATAACAACAAGTTGCTGCAATCATCTTGCCCCTGCCCGCGAAAATATCAGATGGTCGCGGCCCTGTGCACAAGTGACGTTTAAGTTCGGTCACAAATGTGCAACGGACTGATAACTGTTCCAAAACAAATTTTTAAATGCGTTCTTTGCAACTTCTATACAGAGTTTGTTTCATTTGCAATAAAACATCCGTTTTCCAAAATTGTGTTTATGAATGTGACTTTGCATTTCATTTATTCCTGATGATCGCTTACGAATAAGCCGAAACGTTGAATAAAATAATGTATTCGATAATTGTGGCTATTCTGTTCGCAATAAGAATCTACAGCAACTTAGTGCATTGTTTACTAACGTGACTTTGGTAAAACTTCAGAATACATTGCTTGCTAATCGCTAAAAGAAGTTTACTATTCCTCGCATCTTTCACTGTTAAATCAAACTATTTGGCAATGTGATGAACGATTTGTATTTGTTTGATTAGTGAAAGTTTATACTGTCTTTATTTCATATTATTTCTCTTCCTACAATTCTCAGAATCGATCCCTAAGATGGCCAGTTTCTCACTGCGGTGAGAAATGTACACAGCATTTCTGTGCTCATGAATTACAGTAACTTTCTTAATCAACTTAATTCCTGTAGAGTAATCCGCTTTATTTACCATCTTGATATTCTAACGTAGCACGAGGCAGGTGAGGCAAAAAAATTGCGCATCAGTGAATCGGAATAATTTTTAGATTTGCAGCCAAAAAGTTAAACAATAGCCTGGCAGCATTTATCCAAATCTTCAACCTAAGTATTTGCTTCACTCTTTGCTTGTTTTTGGAAGTTTCAAAGCAGTTCCCCGCCAGCCAAGATCCACCTTTTTAGTTTTTGGTTTTGAGAGTTCTTTTATTTCCATGCGTCCTACTCTGTTCATCCTTCGTTAGCATGTGGTTGCTCAAGGGTTTCTGTGATAGACACATCCATAGAGCGCCACTGAAGAAAAGGTGAGCACTGCAAGCGACGACAGAATAATCGTAAAAACCATTGACAGGACATGGATGTATTGTTAGTCAACTGAAAACTAAAATAGCAAAAAAGATAGAGCGATTTAAGTAAAACTTGAAGTATCAGAAATGTCTGAAGAATACGTAAAAAAGAAAAACCTGAGCCTACTTAAATAAGATTGTAGGTTTGACGATGCGTAGTGTTACGTGAAATCTAAAAATTTTTTCCTGATTGATTCCTTGTTAACTGCCTTGTGGAGACCAGTTACTTGAGTAGAAAAACCTAATGTACAGTAGAATTCAAACCTCCCACTGCGTCTATATGTCATAGACAAATTCAATGCTTGCTAAACCTTACATTCTTTCCGAAGCGGCTCAGTAGCACTAACAACTTAAGAAAGTAACAACTATCTCACACATTAGCTAGATTTTATTACGTTTCTCCAACAGGTCTCCGTAACAATCAGCTGTTGCATGAAGATTAGAACCAATTTATGACTTTCTTGAATACGACTTCATCACTATTTGAAGAAAATAATGCATTTGTTGTTAAGATGGAGCTAAACGCAAACTTAGAAGGAGAAACGCTGCTTGCAAGTGTCCAGTCCTTCTCATGTACCATCAGCCGATGTTTGCGCTTGCAGCAAACAGAACGGTTGCGCAACGAAAGACTGCAGACATGTCCTGGAGGAAGAAGAGCTTTGTTTTACTCAGATAGCAAATAGATTTGCCTCGAAATCGAAGGAGCCGATTAATAATCAAGAACGACCGACTACAGCATTTTACAATCATGGACAGGAAAAAAACATCTTTCCTTTGGGTTTAGAAGTGTCTACTTCGTCCGTTATCACTTGTTTTGTCCAGGAGAAATCAAGGCCAGTTTCAGGTCTTGTGACTGTGGACCAAACTGAGACATTTGCAACGTTTGCCAAGAACAGAAACAATGAGATAGTCCGTCAAAGTGAGTGCATCGTTACTCCCTCTCATTACGGCTTGATAATGTGTCCTCATTTTGGGTGCAAGTGCTTAGCAACATCTCGCAACAGAGTTGTTAGCACCAATCGACCAGAAACACTTGGGTTGTGCTCCCAGTGTGATTATCTCACACTTTTTGACACCTGCTTTTCAAAAACTGCGAAACCAACGACCCCCAAAAAAACTAAAACAAAGCCTCGAAAAGCGAGGGAACTCACTTGCAGAGTGTGTTTAAAACAATACAGCAGCCAGGGTGCTTTGACCCAACATTACCGCATGCATCCTGGAAGCAAACCGTACTACTGCGTCTTGTGCTCTGCAGGTTTTTCAAGTCAACGCGCACTCACTAACCATAATCGCAAGTGCCGCAGCGAAAACAGTGTTGCAAAGAAAAACATTGCCACTCTTGGCAGCTTGCAATCTCCGCGAGACACCACTGCGTCACTGGACAAGGTCAAGTGGATGTCATACAGGCTTTGATCTCCAGCAAGCACTTTCTTCTAGGATGTAAAAATTTGTTTAGCCTCGGGACTTCGTGTGTTGTTTATTTGTCTGTTTAAACTGAACCTGGTGCAAACCAAAAAACTTCGAAGGTACTTTACTTAGTGCCAAATTTTATTTGAACGAATACATTAAAGTGATACCAGATAGTGTCCTCCATTTTTAACCTCGTAGCATTGCGTTATAAAATGTATAAAAGCAAAAAACGTATCAAAACGTGGCAGCAACTGATTTTGGTTCTGCATTAACTTTATTATTAGTAACACTTGTTCCTCTACTACGCCTTGCAATCGTGTAAAACAATGTTTTACGTGGTACTTTTGCTATAGTTTTTCCGTTCCGTTGTCACAGCCGTCGTTTTTCTGTTTGTCTTCTTGATGGGAATATTGTTGTAGAAATCTACGTTCCACAGAAACGTCGAGACATAACTTTTCCGAAAGTCGTCGGCCGTCCTGTTTTCAATAATAATGCGCAGTGTTTCTTTGACGTGGTCACCACCATTTATTTATTCCCCAAATTCTTCCCAGAAGCACTACCGGAAATGTGTCTCTACTCTAGGGAAGTTCCATGAGCGGCCGGTGCTTCCCCTACGACTGTAGATAGTTGAACAGCACTTGTCGCTTGGATGCTAACGCACTGTCTGGCAACCGAATGGGTGCAAAAGTTTTACCCAAATTGGTCATGAAGTTTGTAAACGTATCATTTTATTTTGCAGTGAAATGGCATGCATAGCAAGGCTTTTCATGCAATTCACAAAAAATGCTTTTCATAAAAACTGCCTGGATGAATGTTTTTATTGGTGAAAGGTCAAAAATTCCATTTTGAAACAAGTATTTCATACACTTCAATTTATGTTGCCATTTTACTTCAAAACATTTCAGTCCTCCCGGGAAGAAATTCATACGCAAGGGTTAATAGAGTCTTGATGTATTGGAAGATAAACAACACAGTAAGCATAATCTTGAAGGTTAGCTGAAGCAAATGGCATTAAGCTAAAAGTACGATTTAACGATTCCAGAAGATTGGTTGCTTTGAAATACCCGTTAATGTGCTCAACGCTGCACCAACTGCAACGCTAATCAAAATAATGTTCTCCTTGTTTTTTAATTTCACAATGCTGTCCTGAAGTGAATGTACGACACGTTTAAACTCAAAAAAATTTGAGAAAACACGAATCATGTTCTAATAACTTTTAAAACATTTAGAGATCACTTGACTGTTGGCATTCGTTCGGTGAAGCCTGCATCCGTGAAACTTAGCGCAACCTCATCAGAAGATTTACTGATCATGAAAGATCCACAGACTCATGATAGAAAAGCCCGCCGAATAGCTTGTTCGTAATTTTTATAAACCAGAAAAGTTGGACGTAGCATGTGATTGGGCTTCAGAGTCACTTGATATACAAAAAACGACACCCACGTTGATTGCGTAATCTGCGTATGTCCGTGTTTAGTCTACAATTGAATTTGAATATACTACTCTTAGCAGATTCTCCTAATTGTGCCACTTTTGCTTTGCAAGGCTATGTTTGACTTATCAATAGCAACCAGGGCGGGCAAACCGGAAAATTGAATTTGTCAAAGCACAATGTTTCAGAGACAAAACGTCTCATGTCGCATTGTTAAATTCTCAAAAATACGCTTGTTTAAGCACATTCAGCTTTTGCGTTTGCTGCTTTTAAATAAGTCTTTAGTTTATTAGGGCAACTTTTCTAGAAACCTGAAAAACAATAAGTATCCTATGATTCCACAACGTCTTAGGTAGAGGTGAGTAAACCGCAGTGCAGGAGCCGCATAAAGTCCTCTAAGGCAGAAGTCGGCAAACACCGGGCCGCGGTCCGTGAAGAAATTGTTTTCGGGCCGTGTGGAACCAAAGCCAAATTTGTTCAAAAGTGACTGGAACGACGGGCATAAGGAATACATTGCGGGCGCCATTGACTACCATAACCCCTACAGATCGGAGCATCTTGTTGCTGCAAAGCAAGCGCAGCTCTCAAAGAACCAGTGCCATGACGACTTAACGAGTTGTAATTCATTAATTTATTGAGGACCGATCCGCAAAATAATGCCAGGCTGACGCAAGTCAGCAGTGCGAAGATTGCCAACCCCTGCTCTAAGGGGTAATGTGCGTCCCGCGGATGCCTGCTCCATGCTAGATGAAAATCAACTGTTAGTTTATATTAACCACGGTGTGTGTGTGACTATGTTGTACGACAGTATCTTACACTTACAGCCTACCACCCGATTTTGAAAGGTGCGGCCCTGTACATTTTCTTGGGCTGCTAATTCGGCCGCATCCCACAAATGTTTGACTCTATAGTTGAATACCATATTTGCCAGACGGAACATAAAAGTCTTCTGTGAATATTTCCCAAGAAAATTCTTTCTTCGTAACCACATTTATTTCACCCCCATATTGCACAAATTTCGAATGCAAAATTGGTATGGAACCTTGGGCTGAAGCAGAACATTTTTATGCTAAGGCTTAAACCGTTCGCCGTTTTGGAAAAATGCAAGAAGAAACACCGATCTCAGCTTATAAAGACCCACGGTTTTCTTTTTTACTTCTGGTTTGAGTGTTCCTGCTTGAGTTCATTNCCACACACATAACTACGTCCAATTAACCTTTTCAAGGATGGCTAAGCCACAATTGTGNTCCGGACTTTATCTAGTCATAACTTGCCTACCGATAGAGCTAGTTGTTCAAACCCTCTGAAAAAGCAAAAAGCCTCCTAGCTTCGATTAAAGAAAATTCGAGCACTTGGGTTTGAATTTTTTAGTGTGACGTCACGACTGGGAGAAGTCAAGGGATTTTTGGATGACGTCATCAATCCCTGAGGAAAAATTCAAATGGCATTTTACTTGTTCTTTCAAAATAAACTAAGCGAAAATCCGAATCTTTTAAGCCCTTGATTTGCCACCTAGCGTTACTGGTTGGCAAGTTATTGCTTAAAAACAAACAATTAATTTATTATTCCCCAATTGCAAGTCGCCACAAAACCGTAAAAAGTTTGGTTACTGTTGCGTGTTAACGGAGTCCGGCGAACATATTTCTCAAAAAAGTTTACCAAACGACAACGGTTCAAGTTATCGGCAGGTATGCAACAAGAACGGATAAACGAACTACCATACGCTTTTTGGCAGCTTCAGCTAAGAATTTGTGCACGCTTGTTCGTTGAAGTGCAGCTCGAAAATTCATGTCATCGCAGGCAGAACCGCCGCCAGAAAGTCGTCAATAGGGAGGCTTTACGTTTGTGTGGGGGGGGTTTACGTTCGGGCAGGGTGGGCTTGACATTCAAAATTGACAAAAATTCCACTGACTTATAGTGTTTCAAATTTCAATTTGGGGAGGCTTGGAGCTTTGTTTGGGGGGATAAGCACACCAAAGCCCCCCGTGGCGACGGGACTAATCGCAGGCTGGTGCAACCAGGCGATAGAATTGTTGGTGACGTTTTTGTGTGTTGATAATTTGTAACGGCAATTGTACGCATTTTGTCTTGTGTTTTTATGTACTTTTATTTCGTCGGCATCTGTAATGCTTAATTGAGAAAAATGTTTATGCTCAGACAGGGAAAATCGAATTACAAACCGGTTGAAATGTTTTGTTTACCTTTGCACCGTACACCGCATTGTATGGTTATGTCGCGCACGTCGCATGAGCGATTTTGGAAAACTGTTCAGCATGTGCAGCAAAGCACTGTAAGACGTATTAATGCAAGTAGAATAGCAAAGACTGAATGCGAAGTAATACTATCGCGCATTTCCTGCCAACATGCACGCTCCAGGTAGCAGCGTTCGCGCAGAAAACAAGGGTCGGGCGTATACTCAAATTTGCAGATTCGCACCAATGCCCCTGGGGACTTTCATTAGATTCTTAAACGTAATAAATTGAGTTACCTTTGCAAATATTGCACCGAGTTACAATAAATGTACAAACACGATACAGCTCGCTCGCAGCGCACAGTTCAGAAGCCTTCGTAGTTTGTTTGCTTGGAATTCAACTCGATAACCGCAAGGTTTATCGGTGCCCTGGCTGCAGGTTCACTTCATGGGCGTCCGCAGGGGGAGCAAAACGGGCATTTGCCCCTGCTGGAAATTGGGACTAAGAACCTAAATTTTTTAGAAACCTGAAGTCAGCAGCATAATTCCAATTAATTGATTTAATTCTTACATTGACAGTTTATTTTCCGGTATGGCACTGACACTGTACAAGAGCCAGGTTCACTATTCTAGTGTCATGCAGTGATGAGCTTTCAGTTCACTAATGTCCGTTCTTTTTCCTGCAGAAGCAGGTTGCGAAACTTGCGAGCGGATTGTTCCTATCGATGGTCTTTATTGCATAAGAATAACATGCAACAAATTGTCAAAGGTTCACTTCAAGTAACGGTAGAAGGCATTTTGCGCCATGTGACTGTTGAACGCAGGCATCTTGGTGGTAATTTAGCGAGACAATGACTGCTGACAGCTGAAAGACACGTAGTTTTATACTGTGTGAAAAAAAGTATGGGTGAATCTGTAGCAATTCTTCCGCAAAATTGAAAAATTCATTGTTAGTGTGAGATGAGTGTAAATAATGTGCCTGAGTGAATAGCTCAATCAAACAACGCTTATTAAGGCTTCTTTTCACACAGTATAAAACTTCATGGCTTGTTAGAATACGTCTATGCAGGCTTGTGGGAATACATTTAATAGTTGAGTGAGTGCTGAGTTTAAAGCTACATTTTCTGTGGCAACTTTTCATGATTCATGTGCTCAATTTTTGTAAGCCTACATGATACTCTAAATTTAGTAAGTTGTCCGATAGTCGTGTCAACCTACCGGTCCACTTGTCCGATTTACGTATTATGAGCGCTCCCTGTGAAAAAATCAGAAAAGACAAGCAAGGTTTTATTGAAAGGGTGATTGATCGCTTTGGACGCGATCTTAGACGTTTGTAGATCTTGTTTCTAAGTTACGCTGACAAGCAGTGTTGTCCTTCTGATGTTTCAACGTCATATCTGACATTTTTGTGAAAAATCTGATTTTGTGTGGGCTGTTGTTTTTGTTTTCCACATTTTCCTACTCTTTTAGGTTGAAATTAAGTTACATTAATAATTTAATTTTTTTTTTCTTTAACCTCTCACCCTCATGTGTGTTTGGATATCGTTCCTGTTCTACAAAATTGAAGAGTGAAGAAGTTCCTTTGCAATGTTGGGATGAACATATTACGTTACGCATATCAACTTCTCCATTTGCAGCAGCAAGGGAAAGGGGGGGGAGGAGGGCGGCAATTTTTTGATTAAAAATTAGTTTTTGAAAGTAGTTATAAACGTTCTAGCTCTTCTTCATTATGTTTAAATGAAATTTTAACTTATTCCGCTTTGCGTTTGGAAGCCCTCGACTGGTAGGCTAGCTAAAAAACTAGGAAATGTGGCTGTGGAGTGAGAAAATTGATTAAGTGTTTACTCAAAAGTCTGGGTCAAATCCAGTGTGCTGAAGTAACCCAGTGTTTGTCTTGAAATCAGGGCTTTTTCAACATACTTACGTTGGGGGGCAATTGTCGCCCAGTCCCTACACTTCACAGCCAAAACCATTTCCCCTCCCCAGTCAAAAGTCTTTCGAACAAAGGACAGAGATGACATTCGACCTCAAGAGTAAGGAAGTGTATTGCTTTTTTGCGACAAAACAACGGTTCGCACAGTCAATAGGTCACGCAGCATTGCGTATAGTGTAGGCTAATGCGGAAACTATAGCATAATTTAACGCAAACCTCTACACAAGCAACGAGCATTTACTGGTTCATTTGTCACAAAAGATTGGTGAAAGACCATGAGGTCATCTAGTCTACCAACCCTGCAAGACTAGCAAACATTACTTTACTGGTCTGATAGTATGAAGTTTATATTGCCCATACACTCACAATCTGATTAAAAGAAACTGCATGAAATCATGGTAAACAGCCAAGGCTAGCTTAATCCTTTTTCTTCTATCGTTCGATCCTTGGCAACACCCCAACGACACATCATTATATCACCTGCATGACACCTAAGTAATGGCAACAAATATTTCTTGGCACGTCTCGTACTAACAGGGCCGGCCTAAAGCCGATGCAGCTGCATTGGGCCCCGCGCCATGGTGTTTGGGTAGATCATTCATTTTTCCCAGATACACCTTCCGCTTGAGAATTGAGTAGAAACGCCATGTAAATTTCATTGTTAACAAAGAACGCTCTCGCGACAACTAGCAAAATTCCTCTCGAATGTTAGCAAACGTGCTCAATTCTCGTGTTAGTGCTGTGCTGTATATCTGCGCTCTACCACGATCGTAACATGGTTGACTGAACACGATGACATCATAAAATCACTGCTCAGAGGAGCCCCGCGCCTAGGTCTTGCATTGGGCCCCGCATCTGCTAGGGCCGGCCCTGCGTACTAATGTTAAATATTTAGTGGGATATTTTCCATAAGTGCCACAAGCTGTAGCCTGGTCATTAGGTGGGCGCATATCAACATTAAATTTTGGCGGTTGAAGTGAAGAACTCTGCAAACGTAAAGTTGCTCAGTTTCAATACAACTGCTGCTTTTCTGCATGCCGTAATGCGAATGTGTCGGAAGATCACGTTCTTGAATCGTGATAGTGCAGCTGGTGTGGTTACTTTGGGTGATTTAGAGTTCAGATTGTAGCCTTGAACTGCCAGCGGAGTGAATCAGAACCAACCGACAGGCAACGTACGTTTCGTCGAGAGCTTGACTTTTTGTTCAACGGTACACGCAAAATTTGCGGTAAAAAAAGTCATTTCAACAAGAAAAGCTTACAAAAGGTCTTGCACTCATTTTGATGAATTTAGAGGGCAGTCTGCAAGCCTAACGCAAGAGCAAACGATATGTTTCGGATTGTGATGAAGGCTTTTATTAACACAATCCGTCCATGTTGGAGAATAACACAGGTGTACGGCGGGTTTGCAAAGGTTAAGAACAACTGCCGTAATGAGACTTGACTACCAAATATTACTGAAATCTTCCCCTCAAACCCTACCGGCTGGATCCGCCTCTGCATCATATACAGTTTTTTTAGTTTAAAGACGGGGATAGGCTACAACACGAAATATTAGCATTGCATAAATGTTTACATCTGTGAAGTCGGTATGCCGCTATCACTGCACTTAATATTTTCGTTTGATCCTCTGGAATGAGTAAACCAGGCACTCGCAACTTTTTCAAACATGTGGCCCAGTTAACACAGGGTCTATGGCCCACCGACTGTATGACTTCTTCATTGTGATAACTGTTGCACATTTACGGAGCATAAATTTAAACAATTTCAAAAAGAAAGCGTTCGCTACAATCAATGCGAAGGCCGTGCCTGTTTGTTGTTAGAAAGTAGAGCCGCAACGAGGAGAGACAACTGGGCGATTGCTCCCTTTGAAATTTAAAAAAACCTAGTTAGTTGTGAGGTGTACCATCAACTTACAATCATTTTGGTCCCCCTAAAATATTATCAGCTGGTTGCGGCCCTGTTAGAAGCAGTGGCAATTCTAGAATTAAAAAAGTGGGGGGGCTACTGCGGGGCCAAAGAAAAAGCAGGGGGGCAACATAAATGTCTATCTTGCAAGGTGATTTTTCATGATTAACCCTATCAAAACAAACATAGGCTTGTGAGTATCGTTAAATATGAACTAGCGTTATCATTCACTAGAGACACCTAAACGCCAGTGTAGAATCAATCACACACGTGTACTGGTATGCCAAATATTCTGTGCTAACCATGCAACATCCACAGCACTACACATGCAAATCGAAACACCATTTTCCGTACACAATTGTACCGTCCCTACATGAACGAAAGCAGCTTTAGAAAGTGAATATAATTCACATGAAAGCGAAA
>JGI24021J15306_10002998_pt1 | contig 18776 bp, 18 predicted proteins | sample Ectturendosymbi1_FD_15306 | JGI IMG/M metagenome (IMG submission 15306)
AACACGAATTGGCGGCGGGAGGCGACGGTGACGTCGACACTGCTCCGCTTGACCGGCTACGGGCACGGGGTGCGTTCGGGTATGCAGCGAGTCGATTGTAATGCCTCCCTTTGTGCTTCTCTCTCTGCAAAAACATAAACAAGCCTTGGCACCAGGTTCCCGTTGATCGGCAAGTTTCTCTTTGACTTGTTTATTTCGGCCTCAAACTTGAGGTGCACGAAACAAGAACGAACTAGCATAGCGTTTCCCAAAGTTGGTTCCGCGGAACCCTAGGGTTCCATAGACAAATCAAAAGGGTTCCACGAGCTGTACGTTCCAGTGCAAAAATAAAGTGCTGATATGTCTTAAACCCTTTCGGCGTGTGGCAGCCGCTATATGGTTTGATCTAGCTTGCTTCATTGTTACTTTTATTTTGCTGAATTTTGTTTACGGTACGAAACCCTAATAACGGCAACTTGGGTGAAAAAAACGTTTATGTTTACTTGGCATATCTGGCGAGGGTTCCTTGTCCACTTAAAATAACCTTGCAGTGTTCCGCGGACAAAGATGTTTGGGAGTCACTGAACTAGTATATTAGTATAAACAAGCATTAAGTAGTTTGGGAATTGGGCGCAAGCCACCAATGCCGCCCGTTTTCAAACAATTATCCGTTGCTTGATGGTTTGTAGGATTATGGCTGATCACATCACGGAGTAGATGTTTGCACGAGGAGTAAACAGNTANCAAAAAACTGAGTGGAAACGAACTCTGACAAAACTTGTAGGTCTTGTAAATATATTCATTCTCGCATGGGAGAAAATGATCGTCGGGATTGTGTTTTCGGATAGTGTATGTAAAAAACAAAAGCATCGTGGTCCGCAACAATGCAGCCTTTGTGTTCGAAAATTGCGAGCTTCAACGCAGAACCAGGGGTAGAAATTCTTCTAGGTCTTTTCCATTCATCGCCAAACACCTAAAGATTTCAAGGCGGGATATGGCCATGAATGGCAATGTTTGAACGTATTTTAGCTACATCTTAAGGGTCTTCCACGAATTTTTCTGCGTTTTTACGATTGCCACAAAGAATCGATGATCTCCAACGACACGTAATTAAAAAATATAAGTTTCCCAAAATATGCAATATTTCAAACGTAAAAATTTTGCACACCACAGTTTTCCAAACAAACATACAAACGACCGATACGAGTAGAAAAAAGCAAGTGCAATATTGCAGTCACAGGCAGGGCCGCAAACAGCCGATACTTTCGGGGGAAAATGATTGTAACATGTTGTTGTACCTGACAACTACACATAATTTTGAAAATTTTAGGGGAGGACAATTGTCCAGCTGCCTCCCCCCTGGTTACGAACTTGGTCACAGATTTTTGCTTTTTTATTTTTTTTCAAAACGATACTGAGCAATCTTCGCTGATTCTAACACCTTCTTAAGTTCTCAGCAGTCACACTACATAGTTTTTATTAAGCCCTTCTGAGCAATGAGAACGTCTTTTAAATAAGGAAGGTACCGGAAGAAGATACCGTACCTGACAACAACCTGCTGTCGAAGAACTTCAAACATTTGTGAGATCTCCAGGGGGTGACTTGACCCGAGCTGCGGGTCTGGTTTGAAACCAAAAGGTGGTGGTACAAAAGGACACGTGTCTGCAGCAACACGATCTCAAGTGCGTCTTACCGAAAAGCGATTGTTGCTCACTCCACTGGGAACCTCCTCGCGTGGCGACGATAAGGACTCGGTCTCGGAGTCGCGCGGGCCGTAGTCGGCGGCCAGCTCGATTTCAGGAAAAACATTTTTCAAACCGTTGTTGTCGTCGTCGGGCGGAGGGTCACGCTTGAGGGGATCCGAGAGGCTTCGGCGAGAAAACTGCAAATTGTATTGAAAAGAGGTTGACAGGAGGGCGGATGTCGCAAGGTCGAAATTCAAATGTCGCAACGGCGAAAATATCAAAAACGACAGAGAAACGTCGATTAAAAATTACACTGGAAGGAGTGCAAAATGTTTATTGTGCAAGTGCATTTGGGAGCCTTTAGTTGGCGGTTAGCCAAATAACGTTGCAATGGTTCCGGGAGCTCTTGATCAATGCAAGAAGCCGAGCGCAGGCAACACAAGTCAAAGCTCGCTTCTCGAGTTGTCCCAAGTTGTCATCAAAATGTATGAGTTCTACTTTACGTCAAATGCAAAAACATGTCGGATTTTTAGCATCTTCGTCAAACTACGCGCTGCGAAGATGAAATTTTGCTCCAAATCAGCCTCAAACTGCAACAGCGCAGCGATTTCGGACAATCTCGCGATGTCCGACCAGAACGTAAAAAAGTAAGACTTGTGGTCAGTGACTGATGAAGATTAACGGGAAATGTTCGAATACTTCAAATGGGTCGCTCCATTCAAATGGGTCGCTCCGAAACATTGCACAGGAACTCGGAACGACGCCAAAAACACTTTTGTTGCCGAAAAGCTCAGCGAAGAACGAGTAACCCTGGCAACGAGTAACCCTGGTATCGCGCTTGCTCAAACCACACGCATCATGTAACGGCAATCTAACCCTTATTTTGAGATCATGTCTTTTTTTCTGTTCAGCGTTGAAAAAAATCGCATAGCATAATATTTTGTTCTCTGATCTGCAACACATTGCAATCAAACGTTCTGTTATCTAATATGGCTTTAAAAAAAGATTAATGACGGTAAATGCAAAAAACGATACAAAGAACTGCAATGTTTGCTTGTCCACACACACAATCACACCTGGTTTTCCCAAGCAATTGAAAGAGCGTTAGTTATTATAACGACCCGTCTGTCCCACGAATAACCCCATCAATACATTAATCTCAGCACAATCTACCCTGAGTGCTAATTTGGCCCTGGACAAGCACCGGTTTCCGCAAAACACAGGCTGCAAAAGAATGGCTGGGAACCTGTCACCGGACCAAAATACAACAGATGGTCGCAGGAGCCCACGGCCTGAGAAAGGTTGCGCAGAGTTTAGCATTTTACGATGGTTGCGCCCGGTCGGTAGGAAGTGGAAAGCGCTCTATGAGTTCCAACGCGCCAGCTGCTGCGAGAGAGGGGTTAGATGCTGATGCGCCGTTTTACCCCCTGCTCTAAGCATTCTGCCCTAAAAAGAGGTTTGAAACGGAGTTTATTCGAACGGAAATGGAAATCGATACGGTTGACTTGACAAAATCAACAAGTGAACTTTCTCCGACCCAACAGACGAAATACAAGAAAAGAAGAAAGTTCACGCGAAAATGTATGAAACATTCTCGAGAGTCACAGCGACATCTGGAAATGTCGCGTTCCAAACAGATAAGCAGGAGTTCAGAAACGAAAACATTCATCCGATCTCGCAGCATATGACAAAAGTTTGCCAATTTGTGAAGCTCATATTATTCCACGGCAAACATCGCCATATTTCGATTTCTTTTAAAACTTTTTTATTACTTGAATAATGCGCGCGTGCCATTCCTCTGTCTATATCGCGCGAAGAGACAGCGTTGGGAAACAATACGGTTATTGTTCGCTCTTTAAAATTCAGTACTTTGTACTGTTTTCGCAACAACACCACTAATGTACACGCTGTTTCATCACTTCAAATTTGATTAGACCAGGCCGAGCAAAGAATAAGGGGATTTACAACTGATCTGCGCAAGTGCGGAAATGCGTGACACGCACATAACCGTGACCAGCAGTGTAAAGCCACCATCGCGAAGAATGCTTCTCGCGAAGCATTGCTGAGAAATCAACAGTATTCACCGACGCCATCCGAGCGGTCATCCGTGATTTTTAGGGAATTTACGCGCGGATCGATTTGATCGACAGTGATCAGACGCAATCGCCCAGGGATAAACTACGAAAACCGACAGATTTTGCCCCAAATTTTTGCCGGCTTTGCCCCAGAAACGCAATAACTTTGTGAAGTGGATCCGAACAAAACCCAAGTCGAACTTTGAAACCAATGCAGTGCTTTGTGAAAACATGTCTAAGCGCAAACATTCGCGCAAGTCTAAATCAGCAAACCTGACAGCCAAGAAGAAAGCGAGGAAGGTTCCAGAAAATCGCGGCCTCACAACCGTGCAACAGCACATGAAGCGTGCAATGAACGAAACGTGGCGTAACCACAAACGGGACTTTCTGGAAAATCGCGGCACACAAAACGAGGCAAAGACTGAAAGCCAATAGGAATGCGGTGAAAAACAACTGGGAGGAAATGCAGCATGCCAGCGACCTCGGCTAAGTAGTCGTTTGAAAGAAATCATGGACAGAAAGAATGACTGACAACAAGACGCTTGTCAGCGGCAACGTAATCACGATGATAGGTGTGGGCGCCGTGGCAAGCACGGGCAGACAACAACCATGACATATATCGCCACTAAAGACGCTGACGCATACAAGTCATGCATAACGATGGAGACAGTACACGTGGTAAGAATGCCAGGAAGTCATGAGTTGTTTCTTGTATCGAGTTAAACCCCGGTTGCATCATGCCTCGATGCAAACTTCGCGTGTTAACCAAAAAGCGACCGCAATCGGGGTGTTAAAAGGCTTTTGCGAACCTGGTCTCACGCAAAGTTTGATGCGATTCTTCCCTTCAGAAATTGCAGTGCCAGGAACAGACCGGAAGAGACGCTAGAAAGGCGTGACTGACATCCTGCAGAAAACTGTCAAAGCTCAAGAAGTTGTGATGGTGCTTCTAAGCAACGTAGACAAATTTTTTGAGGATACAGTTGCATGAAAATGTTTTTTTTCAGCCCCGAGTGCCGAAAAACAACAGAGAGCGCAACTGCACGAGAAGCCTGTTGTTTCATTGTGCTTCGGCGAGTCCGTGGGAATGTCCATTTCCTGCGCGAATCAGTTTCTTTAAACAGATCAAACAGCACTAACTGGATGCTTCTAATCCCAGTAACTCGCTTTCTCGTTCTTCTCAGTACCTATGTTGCGCGACAATGGGTACAACTGTATATGGAGTTCGAGGTGACGTTTGCACCGATTTCGTCATCGTTACCATTGCCGAATCGTATGGGAAAGAAATGTTGCAGCCCAAATATGCGAGAATGACAAGAATGCGATCAAGCAACACGGCGCTGTGGTTTACAAGTCTTGCGGAAGACTGGAGCGGCGAGAAACATCGACTCGCCTTGACGAGAACCTCCCCAAATCGATGTCTTGACGAAAACAATGCGACACGCACGCTTTTAGTTTTACTGCGTTTTCTTCCTGTCCTGGATGGAACAAATGGCGTGGATCACGTATTTTAACAGAGCTGGATGAGTAAACCTTGTGTGTCCGTCTAAATATAGCTGGGAAAAACCAGGCGTCCTTCCAATTTTTCGTACAGCGGTGTTTGAAGAATCATTGATCAGGTCGGTAGTCTAGGTGGCATAGCACCAGTACTGAGCTTGAAAATGGATCGATTTAAGGTTTTGCAAACAACTGAAAACCGATTCATTACGGGTTTGGAAACGGCTGAAATANAATTAAACAAATGCAGTATCGAAATGACGAAAACTGCATTCACTTACGGGTTTGAAAACAACCGAATTTATATNTTGGAAAGTGACCGAAAACGATTTTAGTTAAGTTTTCGAGACGGTTCAGATTTCAGCGAAATTCAAACGCCTAGGTCCAAACCACGAAAGTCACAAGGCGAAACGGCATGAAACAGGATGTTCTGTTTTCTGCCACCAATGGGCTGTGGTAAGAGGAGTGATAAATGCCACGTTCGAATCATGCAGGCATCCTCTGACGTCAACATACCACGTGCCTTCGAGAAGATATAATAACGATTGCGAAGTAGCAGAGAAACAACTTCCCCCTAGACCAGCTATGTCCATCCCAAATGGCTTAGTGAGCCAAACGTTATGTCACTATCTTAAGCAGGGCCGCACATTAAATAACATATTAATGAGAGCCGCACATTCAATGACTTGCTTTCATCTTAGCAATCTAAATTTAGCAAAAGCTAAATCCTGAAAGCGTTCGAATCTTAGCTGCAATGGTAGCAGACGTGATAAAGTGGCATTGAGGACCACCTGCAACAAAAACGTCAAATTACAGATTATCAAAATAAGGACAAGTTGTCAGTGTGGACGCTACTTGTACTGCGGCGAAAACCTGAACTGGGTCTCACAAAACCTTCGACTGGACCGCATGCGGCTCGCAGGTTTGACATAGCTGCCCTAGACAAGAAAATTCACAAGTTTCCTATGCAGTAAGTACGGCAATGGCACTTCAGGTGAAACCTTGTTTCTAGATTTTTTCGAGTCATAAAATCGTACTCAGAGATTTTCAAGCCAGCAGATGTTTTAACAAACAGTTCACGATTCTATTTGAGCAAGAGCTCATGGTGCCTACTTCATAGGTGAAGAGCTCATGATGCCTACTTCATAGGTGAAAGGTATACTCTGTCAGACCTTAGTGTCTGATTCTTTGCTGAGAAAGGATTTTTTTCGACAGACAGTATTCAGGATTTTCAGATGAAAATATCTGTCCAATGAAGGGACGCCTTAATTAAACCACAAGATTAACACTCCAGTTGGTAAGAGCAGAGAGAAATAACATAAGCTAACAATAACAGCAAATGTGCTGTGCTGTATTCTTCCTCGCTTAATCAATCCATGTATACCCTACAAGATAATGTCCTCAAGTAAAAAATAAAACAGGCAAAATAACTGGAAACATAAATGTTAAAAATTTAACTACGCTGAAACGGTTAATCATCAAAGCCATTAAGGCCAATGAAAAAACGTTCCTAAAGGCCGTTTGATGTTCATTTTTTCATGCGTTTATCATGGATTTTAAAAACTTCGTAATTCGTCTTTTTTCAAAAACTTTACGTCTCAAGTTGGCAATCACTGCTTGTCTTAATGAAAACTGCGGAAATCCACAAAGCGCCCGGGCACTGACATTGGGTGCTGCTCCGCTACGTTGAGCAAAAAAACTGGTCATGTCACGTCCTTGCACAGTGATGCCTGCTTTGCGGTGCAGCAAGGAAATGAGCCAAGGTTTCGGTTTTGTGTGATGAGCTTACACGACCGCGTTCGGCCCTTGGCCATATTTGACAACAGGTTTCGTTTTTGCTCATCCAGTCGGAAACGGAATGTTGAAAATTTAATTAGAAAACGTTAAGTTCTAGAAAAGAACGGCAAAGACCAGACGAAAGTGAAGAGCAAACTTCATGACGGATCACGTCTCACTGTCACTGCAGGTAAAAAGCAACTGTTGGTTTTCTATCTCATCACAGAAGAAAACTGCATACGCCGTCAACATGCACCCGTAAGTTTGAGAAAGCTCGTGTTGCTGTTGCACATGCCGTGCGGCATTACGCTTACCTCTGCGTAGTGTTTGATGTTGTGGGTTCTCGGTCGACCAGAATCGTCTGTCTCCGACGAGGAGGCGGTCTGAAAGAAAAATGCAACAAGTGGATGTGACGTCATGGGTAGTGATTGGCCCCACGCTTACACAGCTGGCTGTGCGAGATTCAGTAGCCGCAAAAAAGACAACAAAGAAGAGGACAAGCTGCATCACTCACCGAACGGTTGAGAGTAGACGTGGCCGAACTGGCTGCAAAAAAAAGTAATGAAATATTGGCGACACGTAGCTAGCGCATGATAGGCAAATAGATGTCTTTGGAGTGTCACGAATGGTCTGCGGGCGCCCAATGTGCAATAAAACGTCATTCCTCAGTAATTGTGACAACCTTCAATCGCCGACGAAACAAACACACGCAGCTTGCTGGAGCGCCGTTCAATGCGTGCGTTCGGAAAAGTTTTGAAGTTCAACACCAACGGTCACATATTCCGCTTCTATTTATACGAGTCCACCGTGTTATTAGTGTTGTGACGAAACAATTGGTTTTGTGAGAAACACTAAGATCTTCGTCTTTATTCAGAGCGAAAAAATAAGTTTAAATACTTCGACGACCATGTCAAGTCCAGCGACATCCTCAAAAATAATACAGCAGAACTTTACGAACCCGTTAAACTTTCAGCAATCACAGTTAGAGAAGCGCACAACAACTGGAAAAATGCACGTTTTCGATGCATTTCCATTGTCGGAAAACAGTCAAAATATTAGCGTTGCTTTTGTAACGAGAAGAAGCGATAACAAGCGAACGAATGCAAAGACACAAGGAAAGCTGCGTTTCGCACGTCGAAGTTGCCAATGTCATTAAAAGTTGACAGCTTTGACTTCGTACTCACCGCCTGCGCCGCTCGCATTTAAAGTCGAGTAGAGATCCTTCTGCGGAATGACCTGGAAGATTTCAAAAGCGAAACACTGTTAGGATGCTCGGTACGAAAATCGGTTGCGAAACACTGTTAGGATGCTCGGTAAGAAAATCTGTAACTCTAAATTTCCACTATTTCTTGGCAAAGCCAGATAATTTTTTTCATCACGTTTCTAACTTCGTATCAGACAAATCGTTTCTTTTGGGATTAATGGAATCCAACTAGGCAACGCCAAGTAGCAATCCTGCATAGACTTTTTTACTTGGCAGTACATCGGAGCTTCCTACCCCAGCAGGGCCACAATGAAGCGTGTGGGTTCCACGGTCAAATAATTCATGTTGTCACAGCACGTATGCTACAAAGCGGGCACGTATGCTACAAAGCGGGTATCTGCACTGACATGGATTGAACGGCACAAGAGCGTGCGTGGCCTTTTGAATTGCGAGAAAATGAAGGCATCGAACTATTGGCACTCGTTACGACGCTTCGGCGTAGGGTGATTGTCTTGGCGTCAATGGCAAGGAGAGTATAAACCCGGGGTTCCCAACCTTTGTCTGGTCATGTACCCCTTCAGCATTTCCACAGATGAGCATGTACCCCTAAAACTTGACAAAATATTTTATCATGACTAATCATTGATATATTTAACAATACGCATGAAACGATTTCTGAAAATAATATTTACTGATATATGTATAAATATTTGGAAATAAATAATATACAAACACATGTTTCCCTTCTATTGCTAACCTTAAATGTACCCGTAAGGGTAAAAGGTACCTGGGAACCCCTCGTTTAAGCAATCTGTTTTGCATCTGCATGGCACTTAGAGGAATAGCGCATATTAGACCTGTATAATATTTTGCGCTTTCGTTTCGCAGAGGATTTTATGACATTGAAAACACTGGTACGGTTTTGCAGTAAAATAAAAATCGATTAATTTTAATGTTTTTCAGATGCCACCTGCCGTTGTTTCCATCGAGAAAAGAAACTGCTCGTGGCTTTTTCAATGAAGCCACAGGAGTGCATTCCCAAACAGTTCGAAATACACCGTAACCCCAATGTTGATGCTTCATGTGCAACATCGACGACATAAAAACAGTGTCAAGGGCTGTGTTTAAATTACTTCAAAGACAGAAAATGAATGGTAGCCTTGATCACAACCCGGATATAAAACCTGAATAAACCACATGATTGCTAATGTTCCCAAACCGCCGTATTTTCCTTAATTAGCACAATTGTTCTGAGAAATCTTGCCGAGAATCCTCTGGAACGAGGTATAGCACTCAAAACAAACATGAGTTATTTTTACTTTCTTTACGCGGGTCAACCTCAAACGGATTTATCAGTAAATATACATGACACGCTGCCGCGGGTAAAGTGCAAGCAGAGCAGCAAGCGCTAGTGAGCAAACATAAAGATAAACTCACGGTGACGTCCGATGATTTCCTGTATCTGGACTTGAGCGAAAGGATCTCTTGCTTCGCTTCGAGGAACTGCTTGGCGAGCTTGTCGTACTGTTCCTGGTGCTGGCGAATCTGCAGGCGGTACTGGGTCTTCTCTTCCATGCACGCCTTGGCGAGCTGCTGCGCGTCGTTTCGCTCTTTCATCAGCTGCGGCGTGGGGAAACACGAGGGTGGTAAGAAACAGGACATTGAAAAAAAGGGTTAGGTGGTTTTGCGAACAAGTTGTTGACAGTGAGACATGACGAAAGGTAATTTTCCAGAGATCCAGACGTGCACAACACAAAACGTTTCAACTTTTGACGCCAAGTCACGCAAAAACTGTATGTAAGTTCAATAGCGCCGAGATACCGCCTCGCCTGCAGGGTTCAGAGCCAATGAATGAACTGTCTGCAATGGTCTTACTCATGAAAATGTCGGTACGCTCTCACCATTTCCCGTTCTTTTTCAACTTCTTGCAGCTGCTGCCACATGGTGTCACGGCGATGCTTGAACATCTCGCAGTCGCTTTGCAGAACGGTCACCGTCAGCTCGAGCTGCTCTTTCTCTTCCAAATACTGAAACAGCAACGCGACTTAACAAGCAGAAGATCGCGTTTTGCCGAAAACACAATGTCTGATATTTTCAGTGTGCCCGCAATGCAACTAGACAAAAACGTGGCGACAATTTGGTGTTACGATCCTGCTGCCAACATCATAAAAAATGACATCTGAGTAATGTGACTGATGCTTTAGTAAGCAGTGAACAGAGTTGCTGTAGATGCTTATTGCGAACAATATAGTCACAAATATCGAAAACATTTTATTCAACATTTCAGCTATTTTATTACTGCGCCTGGTGATTGCTCACGACTAAGCTGACACGTTGAATAAAATAAATGTGTCTGTATTGTTTGCACTAAGTGTCTGACATTAGCCCGACACTTTGATCTATGGCTATTTGCTGCGTTGTATATGAAAAAAGTATAAAATCCAAAAAAGAGAAATATCAAAGAAACACAGCGAACAATGTGTTTGGTCGACAAACATATCGGAAGATAAGCTGTACACAGTAAGACGTTGTTGTATTAGTCTTGGCGAACAACAATGCGTTGAACCTTATCTCGAAGGCTTTCGGCGTTGGCGTTATCCTCTCGCAATTTGTTGAGGTTCTGCACAGCTTCGGCGTACATTTCTATGGCCTCGTCTTTGTCGCGCTGCAAGATCTGGATTCGCATGTCGATGTCTTCGCTGGAAAACTGTGCAAAACATCCCGGTTTTGAAAAATATCAAGTGGCAGACTTCGTAGGTAGGTATTTATTGATGATATCAAGTGGCAGACTCTGCAATATCAATGGCATCTTGCGGCAGTAAACGAGCGTCAGAGATAATGATTTGCTTGCATGCAGATCAAACCATGCATGACTATATTTGTGTTCTAAAATTGGTAAGAAGTGCAAGAGTGTTTCCATAATCGTCACAGCGATTTGTCAAGCATTGCTTANAAAAAGAAAAAATGCTGCTTTCGAGACTTTGAAAAAACAATTCAGTAAAAAGCCTCGTAATTCTTTGCTCCGCAGTATAACCGTCTGCTGGCACTGGTTAAAACCTATTTATAAAACAAGTTCCCGCACGTAAATTTGAGAATCACACCTAATTACGAAATTCTGGAAAGACTCAAGAAAAGGAAATTTACCTTTCCAGTTTCACGGAAAAGCTGGGAAGAAACTACCCAAATGAATCGGGAAATCGTATCCACACCAATAAAAGTAGAAAATGTGTTTTGTAGTACAGTGGCGTAGCCAGCCTAAAACTTTTTTGGGGTGGAAAAATGTTTGATTTTAGGCGAACAACAGTAGTTTGTTTGGGACAACACTTCTCAAAGCACAAAATGACTAGATATGCTAAAAATTTGGGGGGTATTGCGCCCCGGCACCCCATGGTTGCGCCGATGTTGCAGTACTGTTCGCTGCTTCGCTCACCGAGTTCTCGCTGTTCGCCTGTGCGAGCTTCAACCTCAGCTCGTCGATTTCTTTTTTCATTTCCATCACTTCGTGAACGCTCAAGCTGTGTTGCAGCTTGTTTCGCAGGCGGACAGATTGACTTCGTTCCAGCCTCACGCAGTTCTCCAGCTGTAGTAAGCAAGAAACTCCGTGATACCAAAGTAAAGGAAAAGTGTTTTCCAAGCTGCCTGACAGCAGAAATAGAGAAATCTCACTTTCTGCTTCTCCATGGTGATTTTGTCTATCTCGTTTTTGAGTTTTATGTTGGCCTCGCGAAGATCTCCATTTTCGTTCTTCACGTCTATCATCAGCATGCACACAGTGTAATTCTCCGTCTTCAAGCGATCCGCCTCTTGACGCAACGCGCTAAGTTCGTTGTCGACCGTGTTGTATAGCTCAACCCTGTCAAAAGGTCGCATGCGAGCGAAGGTGCACATCGCAGAAATATGCGTGCAAGTCTGTTGGAAGGATTCCTCAACTTGACATGAATCGTATTTCTCCATTACTGTGTAATCTATAGGAACCAACTTCATCATTCAACATTCTAGAATGTAGACTAATAGCTGAGTAAAACAAAACTTTGCAAAAGTCAACTTTGAAATCTAAACAGGAACTTTTATTGCGAGGTTCTTCAACGTTGAGTCATTCATCACGTTATTCGCTGCGTCGCAAACAGCAGTTCAACAATAGAATAGCAGCTTAACCATGGAAAGCGAAGCGTACCTTAGTTGCAGATCTTCTTTGGACTGACGCAGCAAATCGCATTCGCTGTTCTTGTCTTCCAAACACCGTCCCAATCTTTTCAGTTTCCGGGCGAGCTCAATCTTCTCCTGCGCCAGGTTGTCCAGAGCCTGGGTGAGCAGCTGCACGGTGGACTCGTCGACCTTCGATGCTCCGATGCCTTCCACTTGACTTGCAACTGCCACGATCGACACGAGTCGCAGACTATTCAAACGCTTTTGGTATTGCACAATATCTGCAGCGGTAAAGTTATTTACCGCTGCCAGGATATTTTAACATCTGGTAAGCGGTAGGGAAATTTCCGTTCATAGCTGGACATCAGCGAAGAACACTTGTAGTAGCAATGTGATGAAACGTGTCAGTTGCAAAGTGCTGACTTCACAGAAGTTACCAAGGCAAGAAAGAAATAAAGGCGACTTAGTGCGGGTGCATTTTGTGAGTAGGGTGATGAACGAACAGCGTTCACAACAGTGAAACCAAAAAACTGTGATTCAATTTAACAGCAAGACTCACCTTCCGGTTCTTTTCCAGTTATTTCCTTGTACACTACTGGGTAGTAACTCGACAGAATATCTAGAAACTTTTTATAGTTCGCCTCGCCCTTTCGCGACAGTATATCAACGAGATGATCTAAAAACATATGCAGCCAAGCAATAGCTTCACGTCACTTAGGCCAACTCTTCGTAACTTCGCGCTTCTGTGAAGTCTGTGCCGACCAAATATTAGTAGAAAGTGACTACAAATGGAAGGTGCGAATCGCAGTTGTGTCACAAAATGACCTGATAAATACTAAAAATGCTAAATTTATTGCATAATGCTCAATTTACGTATTATAGCCAAGTAAACAACAACCATCAAAAAAACAAAGTGGTTTTCAATATTTACCTCGTGACTGTCGTATGTAACAACGTAATCGGCGTGCTGCGTTGTAGCGTGAGTTATTTAACCAACGTTCTTTCGTTCACGCTGATTGGCAACCGTGCACAGTACGTAAGCTAGTACTGCGCTTCTGTTCATTCGACAATTGGGTTCGAGCGTTCTACCATTTGGTGTACCTTCATGCCGAGTATCGGTATACCGGTTCTACTGTTATGATTGTTATTTGCTCCACTGCTTCGCTCGAGTTTATTAGCGAAGAATACAACAATTTCTACTTTCGAAGTGCTTTGTTCAGAGCTGTTGGTTATGAACATGGGCCAATATTTAAATAAACTTGACCGGGACAATCGTAAAAAATGCAACACTGCTACATAAAACAGCCAACCAATAGCAACAAAAAACGAAAACGCCCTTCCATGTTCTAGGAATTTAATCGACGCGGAACTCACTTAATCGCATCTTTTCTGTCCTCAATGCATATGGGTTTGACAGCTCTTCATGATCTTCGGAATCTATGACCATATAACTCAGGAGAGCTGGATAAAGTGTCCGGTATTGAACTTTCTCAACAAGGTGCATTCGATATGACTGCAACTGATCTTTCCACGTGTCCAAATCCTCTGACACATCAGAATCCATTGCATCAGAACTCCTGCAGCTATTGGTTGAAAAACTATCGTTGGACATTATTTCGCTCAACATCAGACCCAACACTATCACAAATTTCAGGCATCTGAAAGTCAACCCCTAACATTAACTGCTAGCAAACAGTTTTCAGATCAGCAACGTTTTTCAATGCTTATACAATGACATGCACTTGAAAAATGATACCAGCCCTCCAGAAAGTGCTAAATTGGAGAACTACATTTGTTCCACGCACCATTTGCGCTTTGTGATCGCCTTTGACCTACAGGTCAGAGTGTGCTTTGGGTATGCTTTGATTGCATTGCTGAGATTGTTTTGCTGCATTGTTTTTGTAAAAAAACAACAGTGAATACTGCGGAGTCTTGTTCTGAACCCTGATGAAGACCAACAACAATTTTTGTCCATGCATTTGATATGTTGCAAGTTTTCAACCCTTGAATGTTCGTGTGAACCACAATTTTGGCTTCTAAGGACATTTTTGGCTGCAACTCACCGCTCAAGCTACATTAACACTATAGATATTGTCGAAAGGTAATGTAGCATTGTATCTTTCACGTAGATCATGCATACGTGTTATGTCACTGTGGCAAACGCCAAGGAAAACCATTTTCAGTATAGCCAAAAAAATTCAGTGTTTTTTCTCAAATCTGTGGAGTGAAAGGCAAGCACAATGCAAAATTGGTTCTTTTCAATAGAAAAAATATCAATAAAGACCATAAAATCGTCATATTATTTTATGGGAGTCAAAGAGCTGCAAAATTCCAAAATTGGGCATGTTATTCTGCTTTTTTTGCATTGAGAGTCACCGATTGCTTCAATTCCAAATTATGAAACATTTGCAAATCCCAGGAAAGGTTGCCATGGATTTCCTACAACATCCTACCAAATTCAAAGCAAATGTATTAAGATGAAAAAAAGAAAAATTGAAAACTTGACTAAAAGTTGATAAAATTATACAGAAAGTTGGCACTTTTTCATTGGATTTTTCAGTTGCTTTTCAAGGGAACATTAAACAAACTGTTATCGGCAAAAGTTATGACAAAAATACAAAAAACAAATTTCTTTAGATTTAAAAAATGTCTGTTTTACCCCAAAACTTTTGAATCCCAAAACATGGATGAGCAAGTGATTTTCTTTGGTATTTTGGATTTGTTTGCATCCTTGCATGTAGACCAAGCCATAAAAACGTTTCGATAAGTCTACAGACAAGCATGAAACCAATGTTTTTAATATGATTGAAAATTGCCAAAAAAACAGAAAAGTGCCTTTATCTTAAAATTTTAAAATATTAAGAAAACTTCTGTGGAAATCATCAGAAATGATCTTTGTCTTGCAGATCCGAGTACATTTTGCCAATTTTCTAACACAATCCATTTATGAGTTATGGCTGAAAATGTCCTCAAAAGCCAGAATAATGGTATGTGAAGTAAACCCAATCTGCACACATTACTAACCACGCACACTTCATAGTATGTGCTTTCAAACCTTTTTACGACACAAACATTATGTGATATCTATTGCACACTCATGTATAATTTACTGTATCGTTAGGATTTCTGCTAAGGGCTACACTCAGGTTTACTGGCAAACATACTGTACTTTGTCACTCTCTGCTGTGAACTCCTTCACTCATTTGCCTCACGCAACACCCAAATGAAAGTGTTGAATGATTAGCCCTATAACCTAACCTTACAGTGCCATATGGCTAGACACTGCCTTAAAACAAAGGTAGATGCTTGCACTTGAACTTATGTGCACACTTCAATTTTGTATGTGTGCTTTTCAAATTCTAATGTGCGTTTACATGTGCACAGCTTATAGCAGGGACAGCAAACCTATTTATTATCATGGGCCACATTAATTGAGGAAAATCATTGATGGGCTGCGAAAATTAAGCAATTTCATCTTATATTTTTTACTTCATTATCCAAAGGAAAATAAGGAGAGAAAATTATGTCAAGGAGCAAGAGAGAATTCTCTTGACTTACTGTTTATGTGTCTGTTTTTCATGTTTTGGTGAGCGATGTTGTGTTCTAACTTGGACAACAAAAATTCTTATGTGGGCGATATTAAATGTTCACATGGGTTGCATTTGGCCAGCGAACTGCAGATTCCCATCCCTGGCTTTCAGGAATGCTTTCAGGCGCATTAATTAGCTTTACTGTTTTTTTAATCTACTATCTTATAATTGCAGTAGATTGTTACACTACTTTGATCAGTCTTTGGTACAACAATTTACTTCACCATCAGTAGTGCGTCATTTTGGTCAAGTTACAGTTATACAGTAGGCCAGGCTTAGCTTTATAGTCATCTTACTTATAATTACAACGTATTTGTAACAAAACCAGATGAAGAACTTACATCTTTCCGCATTACAACAGCACCAATGTAACAAATAAAACTTTTTAAACGATAAAAGAACTGGACAGAAAATACTTCATTTATTCACTTTGTTTTTCTAGTGTCCAGCAAAATGACCATAAAAACTCCATTTAAAGAAACCACAGCTTTCAGAAGTAATATGGATGACCTCAGACAACAAAGCTTAACTCAAGAAAAAAACAGTGACCTTCAAGAAACAAATGCCAAACTGGATTCTCAGGTGAATGAATTAGAATAATATGGTCGAAGGAAGAACTTGGAAATCCATGGTACACCAAAGTCAAAGAAGAAAACTAATGCTGAAATTGAAGAAAAGTTGCTGCATGTTTTCAAAATATTTGCCGCAACTATCGCCAAACATACTATTGTTGTTGTACACAGACTCAGAGGAAAACTTAAAATTGCTCAAAAAAAGCTGTCCCAGCATTGTCAGATTCATTTCCAGAATATCTAGGAACAAGATATATAGCTCAAGAAAGAAACTGAAATCTGCAGAATTCAAGGACCCCAATACAGAGTTTTTATCAATGACAACTTTACAAGTGGCAACAAACACTTGCTTTTTCTATCCAATCAATACAGAAAAGACCCACATTGGAAAGGTTACAGCTAAGCACAAAACCAATGTTTTGAATATTGCTGAAAATTGACACACAAATCAAAAAAATTGCTGTTTTCTCAAAATTTCAAATACAAACTAACTGATTTTAAACACATCAGAAAGATCTGTCTTCTGCATCAAAGTATGTTTTTACCAACTTCTTAACATAATCCATTCACATGTTATGGCTGAAAATGTCCTCAAAACCCATAACTGTGGCTGTGTCTTATAAACCCAATACTACACATATTACTTGATATGGTTTAAGTCATATCAAGCAAAAAAGTGTTTAGGTAGCCCAGCATTGAGTTTGTTTTTTTGGTTATTTTTTCATACACTGCAGTTTTTTTTAATGACCGAAATAAATGACATCAATTCAGTCATAATGTCTGTAAAAGTAGGCTAGCGAATACAATTTTAATACTATCATGGAACCAGTGACTGAAACGTTCAATGAAAAATGAAACACAGGCTAGCATTATGAAAAGAGTACATGAATATTTGTGGACTAATAATAATTGGAGGACAGACCTTAGAAAATATGAAAAAGATGTTTAAATTACATTTCAAAAAGATTTACATCTTATCAAGTAACGTGTGTTGTGAATCAAGTATCATGACATTAAACTGTGGTGGTGAGTTCCTATTATTTTTGCTATTGGGCATTTACACTTACAATTTTTTAATAAATGCTAGTTTTATGACATCATTTGCTTATGTACCTATCCTAGTATCTGTAAATGTTCAACGTAGAGTTTGCAATTCTCTCACCAGCTGCAAAATGATGTGCACAACTTATAAAAATTGGACTCTTTTTAAATGCTTTTACTTTCCTAATGACAACTTTGATATGTGCTTACTGTATAATCATGGCAGTTTTCCATTCAGTGACGTTTCTGATACTGAACTGTTAAATTTATTTTTTTCAATCGAAAAAAATCACTCCTGTAGCACTTTATGAAATCTGCTTTTCACCTACTGAACGTCATATAAACAATAACTGTTTAAGTTCATCTGAAATCAACTACCAATAAGATGTCTCTGACATCAATTCACCAAAGCGCTTTCTCAATTTCCTTCCAGTGTACATAGATTAGTCAAAAATGAACACAAAATTAGCACCTTTTTCAGAATGCATAATGTCTTTCCTGATTTTATAGTAATATCTGAAACCAAATTGAAATTCAAAGTGTTGTACAAACATACAAAGCCTTAACTATAACTTTGTTCATAATGAGTCCATAAGTAAAACTCAGTTGGAGGCCTCAAATTAAAAAAAATTTAACAAAACTCTCCAAAAAATGTGAAACGTTATTCAAATTAAAACACTACACCCGGAGTGTGCAACCATGCAACACTGCCAGGCCAAATGCACATAATTAGATTGGTCCACGGGTCACAGCTGCATATGCCATGCTCTGTGGGTAATTAGACAACTTGGTGGCCACATGTAAAAGATTGGTAATACTCTATAACAAATGCAATGCTTGTTTCAAAATCTGGACCTTTTGTTTTTACAGGCCATAAAACTTCAGATCCCAGGCCACTTTTGGCCCATGTGCCACAAGTTTCACACCCTTACAGTATACCAAAAGGCCATAAATTGCACACCCCTACGCCTCCCAACATTAGTGTTCAAATCTGTTCACTTTGTTATTTTCCATTCCTATTTAGCTTATTTAACACTTAAATAGGGAAATACCAAGAAAAACTACATTACTTACTCTAATTAGCTTCAGCATAAAGCAATAAACACCCTCCTAAACATGAGAAGCACTCTTATCATAACAAACTGCTTCCAAATCATTTTGATGAATATTTTATTCCACTCAGCTCAATTCATTATCACTCCACAAGACTAGCA
>JGI24021J15306_10002999_pt1 | contig 18771 bp, 10 predicted proteins | sample Ectturendosymbi1_FD_15306 | JGI IMG/M metagenome (IMG submission 15306)
TCTCGAAGTATGGGCTACACATCTGCCACAGCAGGAGGTGGCAGTGCCTACAAAAGCGCTTACAAAAGGTAGCCACAGGGCACAATGACCCACAACTCCGTAGCAACTAGTTTTGGATTCCTTTAGCTCAACAAAGAGACTTAAATGTTCCGCATAAAAGCTTGGGGTGCAGTTAATGAAAGGGTATAATTGTTGAACAGCATCCGTCCGTACACAGTCGAAATCAGTTTGATTTTGGCTCAGTTACTTGATTCAGTTTAACAGGGAACTCGATAACATTTGTGACAATCTGATTCCTTTTTCTTCCAAAACCAATCAAACCTAAAGTAACTCAAAGTACTCGTCAGCTACACATATATTAAACTAATGACACAGGCGATTGATTTTGAGTTGATACTACTATTCCTAAAAGACTTAAGCTGATTTCCCGTTTGTACGCCTCACTAAATAAATCCATCTTTGCAATGGATTATGACCTCTTGAAGTCAAATGTGCGTCTTTGAAATCGGGGAAGAACATTATAGCATGATAGAGTGATAAAAGTGTTCACTAAGTCTTTGCATCCTTTCTTTTTAATGATTAGTTAAAACTATCTACATCCATTGGCTATCTGACGCTGAGCAACTAAATTCCCTACCAGCTATTTAACCCTGGGCGTGGGAATTCGCACTGACAAAACTGCTCAGCATGAAGTATCCAGCAACAAAAAAACGGAAAAATGATATATCCCCCTACAGTCATTACCGTACCTTCGCTCAATGATATCACACAGTGGTGACGAATTTTTGCCACAAACATGCTGCATACGGAGCACCAGTTTGCTTGTAAAAAACTCTTTTGTGGTCTTTCCACATAAACCATCTGTTTTTGAAGGAAAGTTTTTATGCTAATATTTGAAATATTTTTGATTTTCGAAGGTGTTTTCTGACTTGATAAAAACACATGTTTGTCGGTACGTTGCAGCTCGTCTAGCTACAGTGGTCCCGTTTTCGAAGCCAGCATCACCAGAACAATCGCTGCTGATGGTTTAGAACTTACCCCGTCGTTAATAACTTCTCGTGCGGAAGAAAAAGCGGCTCTTGGATCTCTTAACGATCGCTTTGTGACGTACATTGACAAAGTGCGGGCTCTGGTAAACCACAACGCAACGTTGGAAGCGAAAGTTCGTCAGGTTTGTACTTCTTTCGCTGTGACGTAACAGGGCTACTAAAACGTCAAATTGTTTTGCAAAAAGGCTACTCAGACTGATGTTGGTCTTCACTGTTGCAACAAAGAGGATATTTTACGTCACTAAGAGTTACGTAAAAATTCTCATTGGGTTGTACCAGGCTTTAGCTGCAAGCGCGCTTCAGCTTGTAAAATTAGTCATATTCCATAGGGACGTGCTCAACCGTAGGATTGACATGAAAATATTCGAAAATGAAACAACGATTAAGCTACCATGCGCAGGAAGCCTACTTTTAAATTCAGCGTGATACAATATTTTCCCACAATTTTTCTCGTTACAGATCACATCAATAACGGTAAACAGACTTGCCCAATTATTTTTTGTTCTGTGAATGCGTTTCATTCTCTGCAATGTTTGATCACTCTTAAGACACCGAAAGAGCATTACATTTTTTGATTCATGTTTTCAAGAACATTCAACAAAGGATGTAAGGAGTCGCCCAAAACTTTTTAAGATATAGTAAACAAAGAGAGCGAATGTAACATTTCTTGTGTTTGCGGTAAGTTAGAGCAATAAAATTTGATTTTGAAAAACGTAAAAAAGATTTCGCTCGTTCACCATTGGCTAAAAGTCAACTTACTGACAAAAGCGGCATTGCTAACAAAAAATTGAACTATAAGAAATCATTGGGCAAAAATAGTAACTTAGTTAAACACATTATTTTTGTGCAGCTGTATTAGAATTCATTTTGTATAGGAAATGTTTTCTGAGTTCATCTCAGAAAACTGATTGCATTTCTTTGAATTGTCTTTTAAAATTTCTAGCCACCATCATAGGTGTAGATGGTACGGCCAACTAATTTTCGCGATCAGTTGGCTGTTTACAACTGTAAAAACCTGAAAATGATGAAGTTTTGTATTTCCTCTGGTACTGGAATGGCAACTTCCAACAGTGTATGTTTTTTAACGAATGCTAAAATTTTATTTGATGAAAGGAAAAAACTTCTCATAAACATGCGTCATACTGAAAAGTGGTTAAAAATCTACGAAATATCCAAATTGTTGTCAGATAAAAAGCAAATGTAAGTTAATAATCATTTGGTTCTCGACTCGTTACTGCAAAAATTTGAATTACCATGTCTAAATAAATCTCCGATCTGAGTAGCTTTCTAACCTTGTTATTCATCAAGTTTAATAATTAAGCGTCTGTATAGACGACGCCCTTGTTTGCTATCGCTTACTCAATAAAGGCCGACCTTTACTGCCAAATGTCAGCCTTGATGTTTGCTCTTACGAGATAAATGAGTTGTTTCAAAGGCATGAGCAGATAACCCATTGTTGAAAAGATTGCACAAACCTGTATTTTGCCCCTAGTGAGGATCAAGCCACTGACACTCACTCCCGATTTTGTTAACTAAGGTATTACGACAAACTGCTTGCTATGACAAACTTAACATGAATCGCACCATTCGTAGTTAACATTGTGTCTGTATATTTTCAACATCACAAAGTGACAGTTTTACATTTTCTAGTTTGAATGTGTCTTTATGTCATTTAACACACTAAAGTTTTGACAGAGTTACAATATGCGCTTTGCTTTTTTCTTAGTTTTGAAACATGCTGGAAGCAATAACAAAGATTTTAACAAGTGTCAACTAAACATTTGTTACACATTTTATGCTTGCTCATTCAAGACACTGAAATGTTTTATTTACTGGGCAAGCCAGCGCTCAAAGAACCAAGACTATTTTCTAACTTCAGCTTCTTTTTCAGTTGGAGATTAGTCGTTCAACACCAAGCCGTGCTGGAGAACTGTACGAGGATCAGCTTCATAAACTTCAGAACGAATTAGAAAGACTTAAATATGAAAAAACACAACTCGAGATTAACTTGGAAAACTGCTATAGAGACCTGAACGATTTCCAACTTAGGTTAGTTGTTGTGGGTGGCATTTGGTGCTAAAGTTTGTGTTGATCATTTGCTTCAAATGCACTACCATTGTGAATGTTCTTAAATGTCCTGACTCTTGATAATGCCTACTTTGTAGGCGAAATATATACTCTGTAAGATCTTAGTGTCTGATTCTGTGCTGAGAAAGGATTTCTTTCAATAGACAGCGAACAGAAATCCTGATTGTTAAACAAAAAACTGGACTTAAAAAATATAAAAAACACGTTTGGCCCAGTCTGCAGGAACAGAGAAGCTTTAACCTAAAAAACAAAGGATAATCAAAATAAAAATTGGATTCTGAAAAATTACTCTCACTTGTGCTCAGCTCAAATTTTGAAGAGTGCTTCCAGAAATAATGGCCAAATTAAATCCAATCAAAATTTTGATTTTTTACTGAGCTGGTATGTCAGTGTTAAATTTACTATATTTTATTTTTCGAAAGAGTTTAAACTTAGGTCTAAGTAAATTTCCCCTTTTAAGATTGGACAGAGAGGTGGAATCTCGTAAAGATGCCGATGAGGAAGCACAGTCTTTGCGCAAGGACGTTGATTCCGCCACATTAACAAGAGTTGAGCTCGAAGCAAAAGTGGAAACTTTATGTGAGGAGCTGGATTTGCTTCGCAGAGCCACAGACGAAGTAAGGTCTTTGAAATGTTTAAAATTAAAGGCTCTGGCGATTCACAACCGGTAAAATTGAGCGCACGCAAATGAAGCGCTACTTATATCCACTTGCTTACAGCAGCTGAAGCTGCCTGTGATTTGTAAGAAATTCCACACCTCGGACAATGTGGGCGGATATACTTCACCTTAGTGTTTGGTCTTGCAACTTATTTCTGTATAGATTACCGGACACAATTTAAAGTAACTAGTTTTGTTGGCTAATTCACGTTGTTTTGATACGCCCGTTCTAACATGGACATACCAAACCAAGTAAAGCATGTTTGCTTTACCAACCGCTATATAGCTACTCTCACAAAGTAAACCACACGAGAAGAACATGATGTGGGAAAAAATGCATTGCTTGAAAGCAAAATAACATAGCCATCTTATGCTCTTAAGAAATCGGCACTTGCATCTGAACTAACGGCTCGGTTTTCGTCCCTGTTTATGAAAAGAATGTAAGAGAGTAAATCATTGCAGCGTAGTGTTTCCTGAGCCTTTTCCGCTTTGGGCACCCTGTCACGTAGATGGGTGGGTGTGATGCATTTATCAAGTAAATGGCAAGATGGTGGCATTCTTAGACTTTTATAAGGCTGTTTGATTGTTTTCTTAGTTTGCCTTATCAGGATGTCGCGGCACCTCTGTCCCAAACTACGGAAAATCCCTTTTGGGAATCTGAAATTTGTTGTACCGAAAACGTCGTCAAACGCCAGCTTTAATATCTGGTATTTTGATGGTCTGCAACCTGAACAAAGATATTTTCTCCGTTTGCTTTTTGCCAAGTCTCGTTTTTACAATATAGGATATTCGAGCTCTTACCGAGCAACTCTCAGCGATGGGCGATTCAGACGTTGTTGTCGATGGCGCTTCTGTCGACTTGTCTGAAGCACTGAGAGACATCCGAGCAGCGTACGACAGGCTTACTCAAAATAATAAGATAGAAGTTGAACAGTTCTACAAAGCAAAGGTAAGTCGTACTGTTAAATTCGTAACCTACTGCTTAACCTGCATTACGCAAATTGATTGTAAACCAAATATTGCCCATTGCAGTTGACATGACCATAGATTAATTTGTAAAAAGTTGCTGCATTTGGGTGCATAGGCACTTTTCAGAAAAACTTGTCTCATTCACAAGATCTTTTAAAGCTATAGGTTAAGAAAATATTACGTGCAACCATGGTTTTGTACAATAACACAATAACACTGATTACGCAAATGATATCTTGTTTCAAAGTAAACTCCATCTGATTGGGATGTAAAACGCTTGGTGAGCGCGTTAAAAGCGAAGCCATGATGTCAAGCAATTTGTTCAAATTTATTTTTTACCGATATGGGTTAAAAAATAGTCATGCCAGAACAGCCAACTCCTTTTAATATATTTGTTACGCATCTAAATAGATTGCCGATCTGAACAGTCAACTTAAGGATGGGAACAAGTATGTGAAAGATTCAAAAACAGAAGTAAATGAAACAAGACGTCAAGTTCAAAGTTTGTCAGTGGAAGTGGAAGGGCTTCGCACATCTGTAAGTACATTTCGCTAGCATACATTTGAGCAGAACTATTGACGGCAACAGCGGAAGTAACAAAGGGGATGTTTCATAAACAAATAAATTTGTGGTAAGCAATTTGCTTACTGTCCTCAGAAGTACCTGCACCATTGTGGCTTGAATAATGCAATGAACAGAAACACGTACTTTCAGTTATAAAGTATGAAATAAAGTCCGCCCTATGTATATGTAAAGGTTTTTTTGTGCATAAAAATCGCGTGTTACATAAATTTTGTGTTTTCCAAGCTTTCATGTGTGTGAAACCAGGTTTTCTATTTTGGTTTATATTTTTTAGCAAGTTGTGGGCAGTGATTGCTGTGTTGCTGTAAATGTAGTTCAACCTAACCTATGTGATCAGAACTCAACCTTGGAGAGCCAACTTGAAGAGATGGAAAATCGATATGATACAGACGTACAGCGATTTCAACAGCGTATTCAGGCAAGTAACTATTTTTACGTCTACATGAAAACTGTGCAAAAGCATGTTTTGCTCGTGACTAATATTAGGACACAAAGTTTCAATTGCAGGCTTTGAGCTTTTTCTTTTCCATAAATCTCCATTGCATGCCTAAGATTACAAGCTCCTCTTTTGCGCAACAAATACGTGAGGTGCTATTTCTTTAGAACTCTCGGCATGGGCCTCGGAAGTGGGAGGCCTTGCTCCCCCGGATTTTGAAATTTGACCTTTTCCTATTAAATTTTTACCAAAAAAGGTTGTTTTATTAGTTTCGACTGGGTAAAATGAAATTTCACCACTTCCCCCTTGGAAAAATCCACTATTGCCCCCACTGGGAAAAATCCTACCGACGCCCATGTTTCCAGGTAATGTGCAAAGACCCTTTTTTCAAAAATGTACCAATAAGTGATCAAAGGCATTAACCCAAATCTATCCTAGGCAGCATTTATCTTAGCATTGGAAAATAGATATAAGCGAGATTCAAATCACTGCTGCGACTGTGAGTTCAAACCAATTTTTAAGACATACGTTGCACTGCATGGACCGAAAGACATCAATTCAGTTTTTATTTGCTGTGCAATATGAAGAACTCTAAAATGTGCGTTTTAACATAAAACAACCTCACGTTGCGAGCCTCTCCCTTAACTGGGGATTGGTTTGTTTTTAACATTGTTCCGTAACTCGCGCTCACAACCAGGCCCGTAACCCGCTTGGGTCACCAGGAGGGGCGAAGAGTTTTCTGAGAGGGGCCCAAATTTTTGAACTATGTCCAATAATTTTAATCGTTGTCCAAAGCATTTTTCCAGGGGGAGCGAAAATTTTTCTGGGGGCGGAGCCCCCTCTGCGCCCCCCTGGTTGCGGGCCTGCTCACAACACTAAAGAGGAAATAATCTTTCAATGGAAAAAAGTGTGTTATCTAAACTTTTAATACGCAATGCGGTATGCATTTCCATGAAACGAGATCAGCTTTATGAGAATTCTCGTTTTGCATCTGAATGTGTAGCATGGTCACGTGCTATCCTTGAAGAGATCTTTACGTCCAAATTTTGGAATAAAAAGGATCTGAATTCTAAAACTTGTTACCTTAACTACATGCTTTCAGCTGTGCTATCTGTCGTGCAAAAATGTGAGGAGTTAGCTAATATCTATAGATAAGCGGGTAAAGATCTTCACATCTCCAACTCGTGAAATTGCTGAGGAAACATGCCTGTATTTTTGTTTGAGCTTTGCACTATACTTGCCATATATATTTATTATGTTACAAGTTTCGACAGCACGATTGCGCTGTAGACAAAGACATTAATGCATAAAGTTACAAACGTTCTAAACGCAAAAGCAAAAATCGAATATCACTGCTCTTATTGTTATATCTTGTTTATTTTATGTTCGCTCAGTTTAGTTTTGTTGTTGACAGCCCAGTTTTGTTAATTTATTTAACTTTTCTGGTCTCACCAAACAGTTTAAACTACTCTCGAAGGTGCTGCTGCAATGCAAATATTTCCAGACTGCCTTCTTTTTATTTTTCTCATTATTGTATGTCGCACGCTACTCAGTCTTACAACTTTATGCTGCTGCTGTTTTCTGATATTTAGTTTTCTAACATTACCTGGTTTTAAATTATTTCTTTCGTTAACCCTGAGTGTAGACTTTTGCGAACGTCTTTCCGAACTGAATTAAAAAAATGTAAACATGTCTAAGAAACATGAATGCTGACACAACTCTTTTTATGGGGACACTTTGCGTTTTTCAAGTCAGTGGGCTGCCTGTACGCGACAGGGCCGCAAACAGCTGATATTTTCGGAGGGAGGAAAATGAGTGTAACTTGTTGTTGTTGAAAATTTCGGGCGGACACTTGCCCGGTTACCCCCCTGGTTGTGGGCCTGCCCGACAATCATTTCACAGCAAATGTTCCCCTGACGGTACTGTAATATACCAGAAATCACGATTAATTGCATAAATGCAAGATGTCACAGCTACTTGCCTACGCGCACAAACGGAAGGTATGTTGAGCTCGAAACTTCAGAAACACCTGCATAAGTTACGGTGTCACATGTAAACACTGATTTGAAATGAAGCCTAGTAAAGAGAGAGTACGCATACAACATGTTGTTACCCGTAAGTTTGGCTTTTTTCTTTTCACCGATTGGTTTAGTACTTTGAATTGGATAGAACATAGAAGGTTGTCCTCAGCAGCCTATTTCAAATGTTGCAAGCGTTTTGGTAGTTTTTAAAATTTTTACAGGAACATAAGGATTTGAAGTATTTGTGAAATTTATTTTTTTAGTTTGAAACATCCCGAGAGACCTAACTGTAAACCAGTAACTTTCAAAGACATCATTCAGTTCAGCTAACGTCACCGATTTCTACATGGCTCAAACAAAATGATAGATTCACTGCAGTAGTTGTCTTAATAAATATCAGGATATTGTTGACCCAAACTTAAGTTCAATGTGCAGTGACAGACCCTTAATCAAGGGTGCTTAATTGGGGATTACTAATGAAAGGGACTGAAAATCCGGTTCGGTCACTAAATTGTTATCAGCTCAATTTACGTTGTAGCCGCTTCATGAAATTATACAGATCATCTATTTCTTGCATACAACTTGCGCTCCTGAAAAATCGTCAACAGCAGGTACGCTTCTTCACAAACCTTCAATATGTCTCTGGGTGAAATTTACAGTAAGTAAAATATGTCACTACACATTGCACACAGATAAAAACTTTTTTACAGGAGCTGGAATTAGAACTGGCCAAAGCTGGTGACAAAGTTGCACAGCAACTGGTTGATTACAATGAACTGCTCAATGTCAAGTTGTCACTTGATTTGGAGATACAAACATACAGAAAACTCCTTGAGAGTGAAGAAGACAGGTAGTATGCTGCATCTTGTTTTTGAAGGTTTCTGACCTAGTGTTATCAAGACGTTTTCTTTCGAGCAGGATTTGTTTCGGTAGATCCGATGTTTTAAAGCTTTCTGCATGCACTTGACTAAACAACATCACACGTACCGGTAACGCCGTCTGCTTATGGAAGCAGAAGTATGAATAACATTTCTGCATGCATTTTTACAGATAGGGTTTCCGAGAGAAATTTTGCAGGGCGGCACAACAGTCTTTTGGCCCGCCGAGGCTGATATAGAATTTTTTAAATAATTCGAGTTCGATTTCTACCAAATCTACATTTTTTGAAACTCTAATTCAAGCGGTCAAAACCTGTTCCCTTAAACATTGTCACTTATTTCGCACTTAATCATGTACAGTAGTTTCCCTGAATTGAAATGCGATGTTTTATTAGGAATGGAATAATTTACGACGGCACGTCGCCTTAGATCTAGCATCCTTCGCAGGGCCGGATTTAGCAGATGCGAGGCCCTAGGCTAATCCACTTGTGAGGCCCCCTCTCCCACTGTTACGAAGAAAAATGGAAGCGTTGTTCAGTTTGAGCTTAACTGAAAATGGCGATGTGGACGCTCTACAAGTACGGTCAATAACAAATTCCAAATCATTGCTAGAGTGCCCACAATCACTGTGCTTGTTGCAGCCTTAAGCGTTCAATGACACGGAATTGCTGAAATCTTGCTTGGCTGGCGGGAACAGGTTTATTAATTTTTGCAGGCAAACCAACCGAAAACGTCACGATTAAATATTTGAAACAACATATGGCCTACGGTTTCATAAGTTTCATGTCTGTTTTTTCTTATCTGTGCTAAAAAAAACAAACACTCTGCACATATGTGTGGCGGCACAAAGACGTTAAAGCAGAGCGTGAGGACCACGTTGCGACCCCCTTACCAAGGCTGTAAAAATCTCACACACACGAGCAAAACATGTCAAGTAAAACGCACCCAAATGGATACAACTTCTAGGTTCACGATTCGCGTGCCTGCTACTTTTTCAGACTGCTAAGAACCGAACGCAAGTCGCAATGAAACCGTCGCGCGAAAGGATGTGAGATTTAAACCAGAACCGTCACCAGAAAATCTTCAACAGGAGGCTTTACATTTGCGCAACGGGACTTAACATTCCGAAAATTTGATAAAACCTCCACTGATCATAGTTTCATATTCCAATTTGGAGGGGCTGAGCTCAATGCTCCCCGTGGCGACGGGAATGTTTTAAACTTCCGGTATGCTGTCATTATTGTAATACGTACAAAAAGCTACAATCATCGAATCAAAGAAGACTGAACAGAGCATAGCAAACAATTAAAAAAGTTTTTTCCTGGCCTTCTTCATAACAAAATCATCTAGGAATTCAGTAAGATTTGTTTGGATAAATTTGCCACTTTTAATGCTCCGAATGCTTAGTGCAGGCAACCTCTCCTGGAACATTGCAACCATTTAATTCATTTTAATTCGTTTGAATCTTGAAAAAGACCTTTCTCCTGAGCAGTTACTGTAGTATAAGAAACAAGAGTCCGTGTGGTTGGATAAACTAAGAACCACTAATCTCAGGTATCAGATCCAAACGCGCTTTTGTCATTTTCTTGCTGTTACCCTTTTCTCTATATCTTTGGAGTAGAGTTCTGTGGTTTCCAGTTGGCAAAGTGACTTCTACTTGTTATTCAAGCTGATTAAGAACTTCTCTGATTTGCTTAGCATGGGAGCAGTACAAACTTGCGCAAATACTCAATAGCAATCTGATTTCTGAATGGCTTTCGAAAAGAAAATTAAAATGGAAAAATTCACATCAAAAAATACCAAACGAGCTTTACGTAATAGAAACTCTAACAAAACTACAGTATTATTCAGAGGAAGCAACTACCGTATTTATTCGATTGTAAGCCGCGGATTATAAAGCTTTTTTCGTCATTTCATGCGGCTTATAATCAAGGGCGGCTTACATTTATTTATTTTTTTACCTTATCGAGAGGTATAGATGACGCTCAGCCTTTCCTTGACTACGTTTTTTTCGACCAAACTCTCTTTTCACATTTTATATTCTTCAGCAATACGTGCACATCCGTCACAGGAGGGATTATGATGAACAGAAGGCAGTTGTAGTGGTGAAGCATCATTATCAGGGTAGCCAATTAACGCGAAGCGTGCTCGAACGCGAAAGTTTCTCAGAGGCTTAGGTAACCTATGTTCAAGTGCGGCTTACATTAAGTTTTTAACACCATTTCGTGCGGTTTACTATCAAGGGCGGCTAACAATCGAATAAATAGGGTATGTTTTTATTGTAGGATAATGCTGCTAGCCCTACACATAGATCTTATCTGCAGTACAACCTTTAAGATTTGGTCAGGTGCATTTCAAACACGGTACGATAACAATCGATGTGATTCAGCAAACACAGGACGCAGCCGACGTGCTTTGAGTATACCGACACAATAGTCGGCATGCAGCTTGACCAATGGTCACATTGAGATTCATGGAAACTCGTTGGAAGACTCTGGCGTTATCAACACGGAATGTGAATAGGTGAAAGAAAACTAAATTTCACGGATAATTAAGTCATTTAAGACATAAAATTTTGAGGAATATTCATCGTACCGATCATATACCGGCAATTGACTCTATGCATACCACAGTTTGCTGGAGGCCCCCTTGGATCTTGAGGCCCTAGCCTTAAGCCTACATAGCCCATTGGTAAATCCGGCCCTGATCCTTCGTCTACTTTTCGTCCGAGTTGCATCTTGCCAACAGCATTCAAATACAGTTTGCAAATATTCCAGCAGCGCATGAGACTCTATAACAGTGGTTCTGAACCAAGGGATCGCGAACTCCCAGGGGTTCACGGGAAGATTTCCAGAGGTGCTTGGATGGCAGTTGAGTTTTCATGTATTGCTGTCTTTTAATGTCCTATACTAGAGGAAAATGCCTGCGGATTGAAAACTCCGCGTAGATTTCGCCTACGCGTAGGTTTTATCAGCTTGCTGCGGGTTCGGGTTGATTGTTTTATGACTCGGGGGTACTTAACGGGAGAAAGGTCGAGAACCCCTGCTCTATAACAAGAGTGGGCAACCAGTCAGAGACCAAGAGCCACATTTGTTACTGTGTTACAGAAAAGAGTCACATCATACACATGGCTTGTGGATATTCTTGCGCAAACCACAAAGCACACTTCCACGCAACACGGCAACTAACACGTGTGTCGTGTAAATGCGTTCGCGTGTGTAAATGCTTGCACAAGCCAGAAGCCACCAAGCACGCTTCCACGCAATGCATGTGTCAGTCGCATCACGTGTGTAAGTCGCACCCCGACTTTCAAGGTGAACAACTGGTACAATATTTCGCTACTTTTAATACACGAAAGACAACAGTATTTAAGTAAGAGACGCATGAAACTAGGAAAAGAGTCGCATTCGGTTCGCGAGCCACGTGTTGGCCAGGCCTGCTCTATACATTGTCATTCGTGAATGATGGGTGACCTACTTTTCATGCGGGATACATGCTTGGGTGTGGGAACCTTTTTGAATGAAACGTGAACGCTACTATAGAAGTTGAAGGCCTGGCCAAGTAGCCAAGTTCAGCTTACATCGCTGCAGAGCATAGCAACTTCACACATATGCTAACGAACCACAGCATTTAGGTTAAGGTTTGTGTCAGTGGATTCATTTTGAGATTTAATTTATTTTCAGAAACAATTGCACCAAACAGCTTGCCATCAGCCTCATTTTTTTCTTCTGGTAGTCATTCGACTCAAAGTAGATCAATCAGCCCAAGCCCGACTGCCACACCGCTCAGCAACAGACAAGCATCGAGCGACTGAGTCTATCATCATGTCTCAGTTAATGTCAATTAGTTGCGTTTGTGGCGGCCGGGGCCACCAAGCTCAGTGTGTTGTGACTTCTGTGATGCAATGTAGGTTCCAGAATTTTTTCGGAAACTTACTCCGTACTCGTAAACCACTGGGAGGGTATGGGAACGTTCCAAATGGTTTTGTGCGCATGTGCGTAATGCACGTAACGCCAATGATAACAATCTTGTCACACATCAGCTGATAGCCCTCTTGATAATCTACTTCCACCGGGCCATTTTTAGCTCACGGGACCCGGAACAAAGGAGCCGATGGTTTGGATCGCTGTCTCATAGGACTTGTTTAGTGGCATGTAGTTGATGCTGTAAATCACCCCTGTCTGACAGCAAAGACATGTATAATTCTCCTTCGTAAACCACAGCCCTAAGATCTGGCCTATGCATTTGATGCAAAAGTGTATTTTCTGCTATGAACAGCAGTCACCTTTCGGCTGTGTTTGAGGTGTCACAGTTTTGAAACAACGTTGTATTCGGCGGTGATTTTGAAACAAAATTTTCAGGTTGTGAGAATCTCACCAGAAGCCAAGCATAATTTTGTTACCCAGTGTCAAGCTCTTCTCAACTTTCTTGAGATTAGTGTTTAATTCAACTTTCGATTAATTTTTTTGTCAGGATCAGCGCTCACACTTCAAGTTCTATTGTGGGAAGTCATGGACAGACAAGCACAATCAAAGTGTTGGAGAAGGTTGTTACCGGTAAGCCAGACTGTGCCTCAACAGGCGATTTGACGCTCACCGGGAAACGCTTTGACACAAATTTTAGAACCGTTAACCACTTTTACACTCTGCTGCCAAACGCTGCGCAATCAGTGCCCGAAGCAGCGGAATGTGACCAACCAGAGCTTTTGTGGTCGTTTGAAGATAATGTGATTGGAATAACGACAACTGGTGACCACGTCGATGACGAGGTAGTGGACATGTTGAACGATGTGGTGCAAGAGAAAGTTGAATCACCTAAATCTGAGACCTGGAGCATAGATCTAACGGAAACAGATGGTCCTGGTATAATACATCCTCTGTCACCGTCGGATATTACTAAAGAGCCGTAATTGGCATAAATTATTCGCCCTATCTCGGTATACAAGTAGCAAAATGCCATTCACACAGGAAGATCGATGCCTGCATTTTAAAATTCAATGCATGTCCTATCCTGAAATCAAAACCAATCATACCATTCTGTATTTAATTTTTTTAATTTTTCTCAAAACTTGTTACAATCAATGTAGCTAGTAGAGATTTTTTTCATGTGAATCTAATTGCTCTAGTTCAGGGATCTCAAACTCAAATTGCTCCGAGGGCCAAAAGAAGACTTATAAGTAACCCGAGGGCCGTATTATGACGCTGACCCAACAATAGCGACACCTGAACCTCATCACAGACAGCTTTTACATCTTATTTCCTGTGAAATGCTTCGTGAGTTACAGGCAAATCATTTCTAGCCGTCTCTACGTTTGTTTGAAAGGAACTTGTTCACTTGCAGGCCGAGCACTTTTAAACAGCCGTGAATAAACTAAATGACTTAAATGTTAATTATTTGAAAATTCGCTAAAAACATCGCGGGCCGTACAAAATGCCCACGCGGGCCACATGTGGCCCGCGGGCCGCGTGTTTGAGACCCCTGCTCTAGTTCATATGATACTTTGGTAAACACAAATCACCTGTTGTTTGTGAATATTATTCCAAAAATGTTCCTTTGCATCACTTTTTCTGAACTTCGCCTTTTTCGCTGCGGATTGAAGCAAAAACGTCTCATTTTTTTATAAGTTTCAAAAGTTGTAAGGATTTTGTACAGTGCAAACCAGCAACTTCAAAACCAATAAAGTCCGGAATACAAAACTTCGGCAAATCGCATAATAAAGTGTTCGCAAAGTGCAATCTTGTTTACCTATGTGCGCCTGTTTGTACATGCTAACTTATCGTCAAAAATATTGAGAATATTTTATGCAACGTTTGTAACACACATGCAATATTCTCTTGACGTTTATTTAGTGAAAACGGTTGTTTGCTCTTTAAAGCTGTCAAGGGAACTTTTAATGAAGGAATGAATACTGGTTGGCAGTGCTTCACCAAGAAAGTAGCAGCTTCTCAGCAAAAATATTATAAATTTAACAATACGTGCGTAACGCTTCAGTCCAACGAACAAAATAAAGCAAGCGCTCAAAATTATTGTGAAAATATTTTTTGACAATCAAAGAACTTGGAGCTACTGCCACCACCTGAGTAGAAAAAAGTTGTGTAAAATTTTGTTTAAATGGGGAAAAACTTTCAATGTATAACGTCACTCAATGTAACAAATTATGTTATGTCTTTTCCCGACAAAAATATATCAAGTTTATAAGTCTTAGCTAATGCATGTTAAGGGCTAAAGAGTACCTGAAACCATGGCGAAGCAAACGAGATATTGGTTCTTTTTTTCGCACAACTCGTTTAAAACTTTGTGAAAAGAATATTTTCAGTTATGGTCTCTTTAAATTGCAGCGACTTTTTTGTGGCATATTAACAGCACAATTTTGTGAAGAGCATTTTCAAACAAACACAGAATACAACTTATAACTCTTTTCAAACAATCGTAAATGGAAATTGTTTGCAATTGCAAGTTTGAACCCAATGCAGTTTGAAAGTGACTTTAGTAAAAAATAATTGTAATTTTGGGTGATTGGGAGTGCATCTGCATAAACGTTTTTGCTGCAATCAAATTGTTAACAATTATCCAAAACATATCTTCTGTTTGCCTTTACGTTAATTTCCACTGTGATTTTTGTGTCCCGATAAGAAACAACAAAAGCAAGGATCAAACTTCCCAAAAAAATTATAAATAAGGACTTACATCCAGGTTTAAGGAACTTGTTGCATGTGGTAAAGCTTGAGTCGGGCTATGAAAACAGGGCGTTTTGAGGTCTCCAAACATTGCTTTTCAACTTTTGTGCAATCGTGGTAGATCATTATCCTGACTAAGTTTGTGGCTCCCTTTCCATTCAATATTTCTAACTTTATTCGCTTTAAGTGGCTAGCTTTACCAATGCTCCCAAGTCCAAAAAGAAAGCAACAGGTATAAAAATCATTTGTTCAAATTTAACGACCCAGCTTTTCCAAAAATTTCAATTTCAAACTTGTGCACATTAAAAATATTTTTCAGTCAAACTTTAAAATCATACTTTTAGCTCATCTCTTTCCCATGAGCCGCGTTTTGAACAACCACTTGGTTCGTTTTCCGTACATGAGTTAAACCACTTACCAAAACCTTCAACAATTTTGAAGTTTTTCTTTTTTACTCACGCGGATGTGATTTTTATAAATATATGGCTTTTTCTATCGGATAATTCGACATTAACATTTTGAATAAAACTTACATTGAGTTTTAAATGTACTATGTGTGGTAAATGATGTTCTCTACTTCAGCAGACAAAAAAGGTTTGTTTGCATCATCAATTAATCAGTCTTTTACCAGCTCTTGAAATTGAAAAATTGTTAAATTATCAGAAAATGATGTTGCATATTGTTTAAAATATAAATACCACTTATTTATTTTTAATACCTTTGTTGGTCTACCATCCTGACTATTCTCAACAAGGTTTTACTCATATCCACTTTTTGCTAAATTCTACTTTGTACTGAAACTTCTAAGGCATTACCTTGATGTAAGAACTATGACATATACGATATTGCACAAATATTGTTCTAAAGTGTTATGTCTTGTTGCTTCATTGAAGAACAGCTGTTTGAAACAGTCCGAGATTTTCAAATTCTCGTAAAGATCACAGCGTGATCTCGATGGTTTTTCTCATTGTTTTCCTGGTTCAGCAGAAGCTTTTGAATGAAAAAGTTAAAAATTGCTTTTGCGCATTTAGGCACCTTTCTCAGCTCCCTTTGAAAAGAACGTTATAAAATAAAACGGTTTGTTAAACGCCGCTAAACGTCACCAGCAACATACACATTCCATCAGGCTTTGTGAATTCTTTGGTAGTTTTGAATTTAGTTTAATTTTTCATAAATCATATTGCAGAATCACTTTTGATGTCACAATTATTAGTTCTTTGTAGTTATTTGTACGCATTTATTGACATAGAAACAACTTGTCATCATTACCGTTAAAAGCTGCATTAGTGTTGGACAAATTTTATTCATGTATTTCATTTCAAATCAGGCCCGCCACCAGCCGATATTTTCGGGAGGGGCAAAATGATTGTAACTTGTTGTTGTACCTAATAAACAGGCCCGCAACCAGAGGGGGGGCAATCGGGCAATTGCCCCCCCGAAATTTTCACAAACGTATGTATTTGTTAGGCGCAGCACCAAGTTACTTCATTTTGCCCTCCCCGAAAATATCAGTTGGTTGCGGCTCTGCTAACAACTAAGCATGTTTTTGAAAATTTTGGTGGGCAATTGCCCGGTTGCCCCCCTCTGGTTGTGGGCCTGTTTCAAATGAATCTCATTGATTCGTCATTCCAGCTTTGTACGTTTAAGTCCTGCGAGATTTGAATCTGTTTATTTTGAAATTGCATTTCCCGTCTGTATTTGGTGATTTGTCAGTATCGGATACATGATGATATACAGGTAACTATAGGCTCGCTTTGAAACCACGTTTGAAGTTTTGAATGAACTTTGCTTAAAATGCAATCCAATAAAACTTTTTTCACAATACGAAAACGAGTTTATTAGCAAAATCATTCGCACTATCAATAGTAAATTTCGTTAAACCTTTTTTAAAAAATGAGGTTTTCCCCAGACTAGTCAAAGCATGGCTTTTGTTGTGGTTTGCAGTTGAGACCAGGGAGTCAAGCAACAAGAAAGGCTCGTCCATTTCTTCTTCAAGCTCTAGTTCTGGAAGTGATTCGGAGAGCGAGATATAAAGCGCAATTGTGCTTTGCTCTGTCATTTCAAATGTTCGAGTTTGGTAATTTCATTCATCAGCTACCAGTTATTTAGCACGTCATGCCGGTTGTCGCCACATAATTCACGCATAAACATCTTTTGCTTCAAATCGGATTGTGGTCTGCATTTTTGTCAGTTTGTGCAAGATGATATTCGAACAGGTCAAAATATCTGGACAAGACAATTCAGTCTACATAGGGTATTGCTAATTTTTGCTTCGCATTTGCTACATAGGGAATTGCTAATTTTTGCTTCGAAACAGAGAGTCGAAGGCACGAACAGCCTTCGACTCTCTGTTTCATACAGAAGTTATTGGCCGTACGGTTGAACTTAGCGTAATTGACACTATACGAAACTTGTCACAACATAACTTCTTGGACCTGAACTGACTTTACATCTCCATGTTGATGATAATCTCCCCACAATTAAGTTTAGTATGAAGCTCGTCATTCACGTCTTTAAGTCAAGACGTGAACAAGCATGGCCTTATCGGCATAGTTCAGGAATCCCCAAACTACGGCCAACGAAGTCATTTCGTCAGTAATTAAAAAATAACATAAGGAAAAATTTGTTGATTTGGTAGAATGTAAGATATCCTGAAACAATCACAATACGTAAGATGTCCGGCCCTCTAACGGTTGTGTAATAGCTTATTTGGCACCCTGACAAAAACGTTTGGAGGCCCCTGGTATAGTCGAAGGGAACGCGAGAGAACGTGGTACTCCACCTTTTTGAAAAAGAAAAAAGGATCCCTTACTATGTTGGGTTATGGCACCAAAATTATGACCCTTTTGCTGCCATTTTTATCGGACACTTTTCAACGGAAAAAATCTAAAATATCTTGACTATCACGGCATCTCTACGTTTATTTTAGACATATCCTAACTGCCAAATTGTAACTGTAAGTTGTTTAGAATATTACTTTGCAGTAACGATTCGCGTTAAATCACTTCAGGTGGTGTCTCACTTAAATGGAGACCTAAGGTTGCTTTAAAATTAGTCTTGCAAGCATTCCGATTATATTGCATGTTTTTGATCTTAGCAGTAGTGCTCATCAGCGAAAAAACAGGAATGAAGATGAAGAACAGTTGGGTTGTACTTATGCCATCACGTTTTCAAGCAAGATACTCAAAAATAATGAAATGTAGACTCCTTCAAGCTAATTCGTTTCAGGTTTGCTAGCAACATTTTCTCCAACTATGAAACGATATAATGCAAATTAGGCTGGATATTGGATAAAAACAGCAATAACTTGTTTTTGTACCAACAACTAAGCACGTTTTTGAAAGTTTCGGGGGGGGGGAAATTGCCGGTTGCACCCCCATTGGTTGAGGGCCTGGGCTGTTATAGTGCTAAGG
>JGI24021J15306_10003000_pt1 | contig 18770 bp, 11 predicted proteins | sample Ectturendosymbi1_FD_15306 | JGI IMG/M metagenome (IMG submission 15306)
TTGTTATTTAAAGGTAGCCACGGTTGCTATAGGTAGGTAGTTAGGTTAAGCGTACTGCGTAGCGTAAGTACGAATGATATGTAAAAAAGCTGACTTCAATTTATCAGCATGGTTGAATTGAAATTATACTTTGCTGAAGATGAGGTGATGTTATGTTGTAACAAGTTAGATTAATTTTTTTGCGGTGAAACATGACAGTTAGATGATTTTTTTTGCGGTGCAACAAACATGCTTTTTAAAACGGATCATTATTTTTCGAAGACATCTAGTGTACTGCAAAAATGTCGGTTGCGAAGGCTAATAAGCGAAAATACAAGGAAGACTACATCAGATATGGCGTTGCTTGCCTCCAGAAAGATGGAGAATATATCTCGCAAGGGTATGTTGTGCATGAAAACACTGCCTAACAACTGTTTGAAATCATTCCAACTCAAGCAGCATTTGAACAACGCTCACAAGGAGCAACCTAGCAAAATCGATTGAGCAGGCTACTTTACAGTAAGACTAAAGAAGGTTGTCTCAAACGTGTCAGACTTGAGGCAGGACGTGCATTTAAACAAGTAAATTTGTCCGTTGAGGCATCGTATGTGGTTGCACTTCGCATTGCTAAAGCGAAAAAGTCATGAGACTGCAGAACTAGTGCAACCATGCCTCCAGAACTGTACTAAAATAGTTTTGGGCGACAGAACTTGCAACACGTTGAAACAAGTTTCCCCTTCTAATAACACATTGAAGATTTTTACCATTAATCCTNGTATCGAGATGTTGGTGAAGTGAAAGCAATCACAAAAATCACATTACAATTTTAAAATGAGCACTTTACTTTTCTGTTTGATTGATATGATGTAAATAAGTGAAATCCTTGAGTGAAACCAATGAGTAGATCCTTTTAATTGTTATATCTATTATGAGAAACCTATATACCACCGAGCTAATAGCTACTATGAGTATTGGCCAGATAGCGTTCCGTAAAACATCGTCACTAAAACTATCAGAAGGGAAATTCGAACTTGGTTATTGGCGTTAGTGGGAAACTAGACCGAAAAGGTTAAAAACCGCTGTGTTATTGCGTGGTCCGTCAGAAAAGGTTTTAATCAGTCGATTCGTAGAACGAAAAAGCAGAAAACGAGAATGCAATGTTTAGCTAACGCGATGCCGAAACCTGTAATGCCATCAGGACATCAGGAGCTATGAAAAGCGCAAAGCTTCTAAGAAAATACGCAAGGATCTGGCAGTGTTAGCGAAAACGCCGCGACTGAACCGCTTTTTCTAGCAAAACTTTCAAGTAGCAACGTTAAAGCAGTGGCGTTAACCAGAGCACCTGAAAATTAAGGTGAAAATCAAGACATTAGCATGGAAACAAGTTTCACACTCAGCCTGGCTGGCCATATTGACATGTTATTTTTCGGGTGTTTTTGTTTGTAATCTCAGGTTTCTGTTTATTGTTCGGGTGAATGTTGTTTCTTGTTGAGTCACTCTGCAGTCTGTGAAATATTTTTTCTTGGTAAAAATACACCCTAGTATCCTTATCACAAATTCCCTTCTCGGAGCTAACTGTATGTAAATTTGAATAAGCACATTCTCGACTACCGGAGAAAACAAACGGGAACCTTGCTGATCAGCGAAAACATAACGTTTACAAACGATGACGTCATGAATTACGTCATAGGGGCCTTCCAGTAAAAATTGCCCCGGGCCCCTCTACCCTTTAATCCGGTTCTGTCTACTTCTCATTGCTTGCAAGAGTTTGTGAGTGTCTAGCTTTCGTGTTTTTTCACCGCTACTGATGTTCTTACCGTTGATTATTCTGAAATAATGACTCATTTGTAGAAAGTGCTCGAAAATGGATATTAAGTAGTATATGAAAAGAAAAAGCATTTATGATAAACAAAGTGTAAAAAACATTTCAGAGTCAGACTTAATTTTGAGAAGTGAGGTTCACATTGCAGGCTAATGTGAGCACCCCAAACGTAATTGTGGATAGTTCAAGTCCAATTCAGACTCAGTTGTCTGCAGTTCACATTAATAATGATATTGGATGATACCCCTATTCAGCAAAAGCTGCTAAAGGATGGCAGAAAGTGGTCTGCAACCTTTTCAAAACTCGAATACAATTCCACCTGAATACGATTTCAAAAAATGCGAATAGAGCACGTGCTTTCATGGGNAATTTTCTTTGCGGTGTAGCAGGCCCGTAACCAGCTTGGGACACCTGAGGGCGAAGAGTTTTCTGAGAGGGGCCCAAATTTTTAAAATTAAGTCCAACATATTTTTCCAGACGGGGAGGAAAAATTTTGTAAGGGCTCTTCGCCCGTCCTGCTCCCCCTAGTTACGGACCTGCGGTGTAGAAAGGGTAAAGTATTTTGTGAAGGTCCATTTGCATTGCATCATTCACAATTTGAAAAAGGATAAGCGAAATGTCGACGTTGCCCCTCCCTGGAAAAATTTCTGCGGACGCCCATGGACGTAGGGCAGAGGGGCGAATTGCCCCATGGCAAGCTAAATGTAAAAACTGGACGGCCACCTTAGTGATATTTCGGTTTTAGTATTCTTTTGGTTTTCAGTAGACTGTTGTTTTTTGCGTTTTTCGGATTATTTTCCGGTGCTTTAGGGTTTTAGCATAGCCATCCACATCCAGATTCGCCATCATTTTTCACATTTTTTCCGAATGTAGCTAGTGGGCCCTGTACAGTGACCAGTGAGCCCCTTTTAGCTAAGTTTTCCACCTTGATTCAAACCTCTAGTCACGCCGCTGTTATAGCTATGTAAAATAAGAAATGCAAAAAAGAGGACATTTTGAAATTTTCGAATGTCCTCGGAGAATATTTCGTTTCTCATGAAAAATGTTGACATGTACTTCAAAAAGAGGGCGTATGTTAGCCATACCTAGCAATGCTACTCATATGCGACCTGTGCAAATCTGAGTAAAGCAGACGAAAAATCTACCAGAAACGAGTAAAGACGTAAGCTAACGTGCTCTACGTGGATTACCCTTGCATTCACTAGATTCAGATACCTGACCGACTTTCAGGAAACCAATAAGTGTGATAGTTGTTTAGTCACAATATCAAATATTTTTCAAGTGAAATACTGTGGCCGACCGATAATAACAATAGCGTCTGCAAAAAACTCTTCTCGCTAAAAATGTTAAGTGGCACGCACATGTCGTGCATAAGGCTAAACACATGAAAATGGTGGGGAGCCTCTTTGGTGGGGGGCCCTGTGCCCGGGTTCCTTGGGACACCCCTCTAAATCCGGCGCTGCTTACTAACGCCTCTGTGTTAATTACGAAAATCCGGCGATATTGTTACGGGTAAGAGAACAAGCAAACATTTTACAATCAAATCACTAATTCCTTAAGAAATATTTTCAATTTCAAATCCGAATTGTTTCTCGCAGCAGTTAAAATATACATTAGAACCAATCTCTTACGAATAATCGACAGGAAATTGTTCGAGTGACGTCATTTGATGGGGAGCAAAAGCAAAGAACCTCCCGCTGAATTGCTTTTGAGTAATTTGTCAGATTTTGAGTGAATGGGGGCCAAAAACAACGTAGACGACAACGTCAGCGAAAAGTTAGAAGCTACCTGTATTAGTAGATCCTTTTAATTGAACACTGTCTTATACAAGGATGTCTTGTTTATGAAGAACAGCTTCATCATAATCTCTCACCTTCACTACAGCTGCGTGAGGAAATTTGTCAAACTCAAGCATCTCTTCTTCACCAGACTTGCCAGCCTTTTGTCCTTTTAGTATCCGAGCTGCCGTTATTGTTGCTATGCCCATTCCGTCACCTGCAAATTATTGTGATTCCAAGTTCAAGTGATAAACTTCTACTTAGGGGTCGGTAAACTATGTCACCGGGCCAAAGTGTCTCAATTCTTCAAAAAGTAGTCAATGGCGAAACGCAAAACAGAAAATTGCTATAACTTTGCGTCACGCATTTGTAAACCTTTTGACAATGACAACCAGTGCTTAAATGACAGTAACAATAGCATCTGCATGCACAATATTTTTTATAACAGAAAAGCTGCGTAGGCATTAAACGCTTGAAATAGTTTGCTGGATATTGCAGCAGTCAGCATTTGCAAACTGTAAAAAAACTGCTCTAGATCACATGCATGAGAAACAAAATTGTAATGTTTTTCTTAGGGCATTAAAGCTACATTTATGAAGGAAACAATGAATGTTAACTATCAAACTTGTTTTCTGAACGCCTGATAGCAGACAGGAAGTAAACATGACCGCTGGTGCCGTCAAATATAACCGTTACTAGTAAGAAATAAACTAAAACAAACATTTTGATAACAAATCACAGCTACAGCTGTTGGAAGTTTGTAAATCTACGCATCGCCGTTTGTCTACTACAAATTGGCATAGCCAGGTACAACACATATTTCATTGACTTTCTTACAATTGGCAAGGAACTAGCTATAGATGCTAGCCGAATCTATCAATAACCACTTTTGATTTGTCACTAAATTTGTTACGAACATGCACAAAACAATCGCTTCTGTTCATTCACGTATTCGCTGCACGTCGACGTGTGCGTCGAGTGCTGCTTTGTTGAATATAAACATCAGTTTAAAATAATCAACAGGCATACTTCACGCACTCAAAGAGCAGCGACACCCTGCCTTATGTACGCATATCTCCAATGACACGAAAGCTGAGCTAGTAAATAAAATTTTTACTGCTAGGAGATGAGTATTTTGGTATATAGAAGGCAGTTTGATAGCCTATAATATGGGTATCTGTGGGAAAAAATTAATAATTTTATAATTACTTCGCCTGCAATGTGAATCACAATTTGCAAGTGCTGTGTTTCAATTTAACGCAAATATTCAGATAGCAAGCCCACTTGAACAAAGGTAATCTCTCCTATATTGAAGACTATCTGGCGATGGTTCTGATCACAGTCCACGGAAAGTGACGCACACAGTTCCAATAAAAAATTGCGTGCAATTCAAACAATCCTGTGATTGTTTCCGATTTCTTCAAACACGTCCGTTTGTTGGCTAGAATGTAACATAAAACGCTTCGCTGCCTTGCACAGACTTATATAAGAAAGTGCTTTGGGTAACTTGCTCAAGCTTTAGTAGATAAGTGTTGGCTTTTCTGATGCCTTTGCTGTTGTTCCGATGCTTACGACACTGTCACTGCTTTCTCAACTTAACTTGAACTAATCATATGTGATTTGCTTTTGGGGTACACAGACTTGACTGGCCAAAGAGACACCTTGGTGCGCTTTTTTAATACTGTGCTTTGTTCGAGCTCTGATGTGGTTTCTTGGAAATTAATCTTGCTCCAAGGCAGGGTTGTCCAAAGATTTCTCGCCTCTTCATACTTATCCCGATGTGCTTTGGTGGGCTGAGGGGGAATATAAACACGAAAATAATCGCAAAAGATTGTTTCTGCTTCAAACCCTAAGAGATTGCCAGACTATGCTAACCTTAAAAAAGGTCGTATAGGAATGTTGGCTCGCGGCCGCTTCCACATGGTCAAATTTGACCCTCTTCCAAAAACGTTTGGATGCCTCTGATCTAAGCCAGGGATGCACAACCTACGGTCTTCGATAAACATTTATGCGGCCGTGCACAATTGCACATGTTATTTAAAATATATGTTTTGACGGGCGCATTAATATAAACTCTTTGTCTGCTGTGTATGAGGATACTCAGTAGAGAGACGGCCAAACAGACGTGTGGAAGCAGTACAGAAACAATGCAAAAACGAAAATATCTTAAACTCACTGTCGGCCATAAATCATAAAAATAAACATAATGCGGCCGACAACAGCGAAAAAGTTGTGCGCCCCTACTCAAAGCAATATCAAATAGCAATAGGCCAAACAGATAAAGCAGCCAATCATGTGCGTCACGACTTTTTAGTGTAACACTGATTCTTGTAAACAATGTGTTAAAAGGGAAGCATGGTAAATCCGTACTCGAGCTTTAACCCATATCTCCCACTGAAACATGTTTCGCCTCACGCTCACTCTGTCAGTGTAGTGCTTTTCCTTGCTACGTAGAGTCTTACACATATTTCTTGCGTTTCCACCGTTANTATGACATTTTAAGACTTTCTTTACCTGTGTCGGAACAGCAATTCCNCTTTTTTATCCATGGCAGAACCAACTGTTCAAAGNTTACAATGNAATCAATGCAATCAGCTCTCCTATCGTGATTTAATTTATATTGAATTTATATGCTTCAAGGTAAACGCATTTGCCCTAATACCGGTAGCATTCTAATGTTAATTCTTCATTACTTTTTTGCAAAGCTTTATTAAACAAATAGCTACTGATTCAGTTGGAAGGGAACACGGTACCAGCGTCGTAGCAACGGGGGGTGTGCGGGGGCCGCGTGCCCCGGACGGCACCTTCTGAGATGGCGGCATTTTTTTGAGTAAATGTTTATTTTGAAAGCAGTTTAAACTCTTGATTATTTTCAAAAAATTTTTTAAAGTTTGAAAAGTTGTAACTTTTTTCAGTTTTTGTGTTTTTTTCAGTTTTTAGAAGCTCTAGACTGGTAGGCTGGTCTAAAAAAACTAGGCAATGTGGCTATGGAGCTGGCAAATTGATTAAATGTTCACTGAAAACTTTGGGCCACATCCATAGAATGCTAAAGTACCCCAGAGTTTGTCTTCAAATCAGGGCTTTTTTAACATACTTACCTGGGAGGCAGTTGACCCCCAGCCCCTGCACCAGGGGTCACCGACACGGTGCCCGCGGGCACCAGGTCACCCGCAAGGACCACGTTGGTCGCCCGCGGACCTGTTTTGAAAATAGCATTAAGATGATGAGTACCGTCACATAGATTAACATCAGTAATGATCACATAATAGGTAAATTGCACCAAATTTTTATTTCAGAAATGTGTATCAAACTAGTAGCCCTTAGCGTTAACGGGTACCCAAGAAGTAGCTCTCAGTTTCATAAAGGTTGGTGACCCCTGCCCTATACCTTCCCCCAGGCAAAGCCATTTCCTCATCCCAGTCAGAAGTCGTTTGAAGAAAGGACAGAAATGATGACATTCGACAGCGGACAAATAAACATTACTGGTCCGGTAGTTCGAGGTTTATAGTGCCCCTGCACTCAAAATCTGATAAAACAGGCCCTGCATGAAAGCACGGTAAATAGCCAAGGTTAGCTACACAGCGAATTTTCTCGAAAGGCTGCCAGTGTTCAAATAAAACGCTATGCAAAACTAATAAATGCATACTGAAAACAATGTCAACCTATTGTTGTTGCGTCATTTATTTAATTTTTCATTTATTTGTTTATGAGCAGACACGAAGTCCATAGTTTATAATTACTTTCATACTTGTTATTGATTTTTTGTTGCTATATGTGCTTTTCGTGCGTGAAACTATGAATTCCACTTCTCTATACATAATTGTGATCGTTTAAAGTTCACGTCATGCTTTGAGGTCATGATGAATTTATCCCTGACGAATGTATATCTCAATTTCTAATTGGCAAGTAGTGATTTTATTTTTGTTTTTCTCTGCAAACCATTTATTTAACACTTTTGGTTGTAAGTATGCTGTGGTGTTTATGTCAAAACCAAACATTCAAAATTCGTGAAGGTATTTCACAGAGCATTTTGTCAAAAGCTCACTTATTATTTACTGTTTTTTATGAAACCATGTTTGAGAAGTGCCAGTTTAAAATTTCTAGAAACGGGAACTATGGACAGAGGCTAAAGCTTTCTCAGATCCTTCTGTTATATCTGACCACTTAATTCAGAGGCAGGATTTGTCAAAACACCAAACAATTGCTGATTTCACCACAGTCCAAAATAACTGGACACTATATGATGTCAGACATACTCAAACAGGTATTAATATAGGGCTGCCAATTGCCATATGTCCGGAAAATTCCGGACATGTCCGGAATTTCGGTGTTAAAATTTGTGTCCGGAATAATTTTTAAAAATGCACTAATGTCCGGAATTTCGGCAGTTTGTAAATCACGTTTTTAACATGAAACAATGCGCATGTGCTGTGAAGATGAGAACTTCAATTTTTACTTCTTTAACTGCTTCCAGCGTCTACAATAATTTTACTTGAATAGTCAGAGGGATGCTGTTTTGCGGTGGTAATTGGTAATTGCAAGAACATACTGAAAAATGCCGTATGGCACTTGTTTGTTGTCGTGAAAAGTAGCCATTGAGACTGTCAGGAATTTTTCCTCTTCAAATATGGTAACCCTATTTTAAAATCAACAGCTGTAAACATGTAGGCTACTGTAAAACATAGGTGCAAAAAACATCTCATGCGTTTCTTGTTAGACCGTTGACAAAAACAAGCTTTCAAATTGCTTTTTTGCGAAGTTATAAAAAGTTAAACTGGGTTGTAGACGATAATATGATGAGAATTACTTATGGAATTAAGTTGCACGTGCTTGAGAAACAAAGAGTTTGAGCATTCGTAAAGGGGATAAGTTTAGCAAAGTTATATTTCATCCAGCCTGTAGGTTATGCATAATGAGCAAAATGGGTTGTGCCACTGCCTCGCACACAACCCAGTTGTCTGCTAGCTTTTAATAGAGCGTTTGTTTATGGATATTAATATTACATTTTTAAACCATGTGAGTTGGTCATCAAAATGATAGACGTTTTCTAAGCGCCAACCAATCCTACCTCCTCTGGTTCTTTATGCAAGGGCCTACTGCAGCTAACAAAACGTCACGATCCAAATCATCCTGTTCATACTACGCACAATTGGCCATACACAGCACTGGCTTTACCGAACACTGGCAAAAAACACAACCATTGTTTTTTTCTCTCGTTTTACTTCGATAAACTGTGTATTATCTTTTACTGCATTTTGCTTTGAACTGTGCACAAGACCTTTTCGTCATTGTGTTTGCTTTAACACACAGTGGTAAAACTTACCTAAAAATATTATAACGTTTTTAGCAACGTTAGCATTGAACTTTTGCAAACGAATGGCGTTCTTCAACTCTTCTTGAGAAGCTTCAATCCAAAACTTCGCCGTTTTCTCTGAAATGCATTTAAGAAATTGACTACTTAACAAAAAATCGGGAAAGATTGATTGGAACCAGATTATCCAAAGTGTACGGCGAGATGAAGGTGATGCTGTTGACGTTGCAGCATGAGACCCATTCCAAATATGCTCAAGAAAAAAAAAACGACTTGTATGAATTGATTTTATAATTGCTTGTGTAACTATAAATCTCAACCCGTAGCTTAGTGCGAATGAATGTCGAAGAAATATCCACCAATGCCCTGAAACACAGGTCTCTCTGCACTGAAGCATTAAGCCCAATTTCGCCTTAATCCGGTTCAGCGTAAGTGGGGTTCCTCACTCAAACGCAGCCTTTAAATTCTCGGACCTGGTATCAAAACTTGCCAAAGCGAGAAAAACGTAACCTTACTGTCCATTTGCGATACACACACCTGCGATCAAATTAGTGATAACTGCAGGCCAGGGCGTTGTTTATTGACATGACAATTAAACACGACCCAGCAAATATCAATTTGCTGTTTGCGACAGTACTTTGAAGATTAACAAACAAATAGTTTAAAAGTAAATTGAAGAAAATGCAAACTTTTGTCAGCAAAAGTTCAAGATATTTGCTAAGCATTATTAGATCTTCAAACATACTTATTTGAGAAGTACTGTATCTTAAACGCAGCTGACAAATGACTTGTAGCACATTGTACCAAACAGCAATGACTTGAAAACTGATAATCGTCAGACAAACATTTTGCGTAATGTCCTGATGGAATTTTTTCCCTTTTGTGGTCTGTCCCAAAACTTTAATTAGACCATGCAAAATATTAAAGACAAAATTACTTTATACAGAACTTAATCAGTTCATGTCTAACTTGAGAATAGATTCGTTTTGTTTCGGTTATACATCAAAAGCGTAGCCAGAAAATTTAGGAGGAAAATTTTTTTTTTACAGAGATATGTTTTATCTAATGAACTTTGTAGCGTTGAAAACACGCAGTATGTGCAGCTTCTGGAAATGTAACTGGCCGCCCAAAAACATGAAAAACCAAAAACCATAATGAATTTTCTTCAAATCTGGGTTTTCCGTACTGGCGTTTGCCATATACTTCTCAAAATATATAGTTTTACCAAAAAACAGCTATGTTCACATTAGACTGATAAGCTTTCTGTTTTTTCAGATTTAAATCTAGAATGCTTCTAGGTTGATTGTATATATTTCTGCATCGGTCTGCCTTTAATTCAGATCCAATTCAGGATGGAGACCTACAGCGTGCGTACCCCAAATATATATGTATCAACATTGACCTCAAATTGTTTAGGTCTTAAACATTTGAGCAGCCTTACACGTGTGAAAAAAACTTTTTCAAGTCTTAGATATATGATCTGATGGGGAATCGAACCCAGCCTAGTAGCTTTGGTGGCGCGTGTTCTTTTTTACTGTGGGTTACTGAAATTTTATGCTGTAAGGAACGTTAATCTAAACACTGATTAAAATGACATCCGTTTATCAAAACTTGCCATAGCCCATCCGAATCTTCATTTCCTAAACACAAAAAAGGAATGTCCAATTTAGATAACAGGTCTTGACAGACGTTGTTATAACGTCACTAGAAAAGTGCTTACGGCGAAGTTTGAGCAAAAACTCTTTAACGGTTGGGGCCTTTTGTACTACTAATACAATTGCACAACTTATTCAGCATCTCAGTGTTAAAAAGAAGGTTTTCTATATTAATTCGCAGAAGTCGCGAGGTTGGTGGGTCAGTCCTTGCTTTTGCCGACCACGGGTAAATTCAACGGTTTACAACGTGTAGTTAATTTATTAAATAAAACCTTTTATCGTTTACCAAGTGTATTCAGTCTTTTCAATTTTTTATCAGCGCTTAACTGCGAAAGAAGTGCTAGTGTATCGATTTTAACTAATTTTTAAACACATCCTAATAATTTAGCCTGTTGTAAAGCTTTAGTGATCACAGCTATGAAAGTGACAGCTTTGTAACAAGCAAAACATATTACACTATTCAGGAATTATTTTTTTGCATTGCCTAAAAAGTCCAGTGTCGGGTTTGCAGTTCCTCGTGCATTTGTTCCATCGTTGAATTGTGAATGTAAGCCAACTTTTAATGATTTATCGATTTTCATTGTGCACGTCACGGCACGAGAATTCTACTAGATTTATTATCACGCGGTATTCATACTTCCATGTGTCCAAACCAATCTGTTTTATAAAAGAATATGTTGCATTGTCAAACGTACATAATTAACCTATTTTTTTGTAAAATAATTGTTTAAATTATTCGTAACACTGATGTGTCATCGTTTGAAAGATTTAGGTTTCCGGCAGGGCGTTAGCAGCAGTAGTTTTAATTAATGCGTCGTATACAATGACCTTAGTTAAAATTTACAGTACCTTCAGAAATAACCCCAAAACTCTGGTTGCAATATAAATCGAAAAACAAGTTGCAGATATGAGATTTTACGAAGAGTTCACAGCGTGACACGTCGCGACAAAGAGCGTTTAGTACAGCCGTTAAGCTCATTAAAACCAAAGTATTGTGCAAATTGTGATAAAAGCATGAAACTTTCTGCAGTTAATCCATATACCATAAAGTTTATTTTCAGATGTGGAGCCATCTTGGATGGGACCCGTGACGACCTCGAGAGTTCAATGACCTCAGATGTCCTAAACATATCATTTAGCGCTAAATGTCGCTAAATATCGTAACATCATCAACAATAAGGTAAACAAAAAGTGTTTTTATGTAGTTTTGTTCGGTTTTAGTGTACTTCTAATGATTTGTTATTTTACGGGCCATGCTTTAGATCAGTGGCGACTCTGGCACTCGGGTTCTTCGGGCTTGGCCCAAGTGCTAGATTTCGTATAATAATCCACGGATATTTGCTTGCTATGTATTCTGGTCACACTTACTTCAAGTAATTCCAGCCAGTAACTCTAGCACTTTACAGTGAGCCTGGCCGCAGTTGATATATTTTCCTTCAATGTTGGCGGCCGTCCACTAAACAAACAAAACTCAGTAGACTACAAACCACCTTCGAGAAAGATCAGTTTCTGGAATGTTGAAAGGAATACACACAGAGAAGGCTATTCTGACGGTAAGCAGTTAATACTTAGTGACACTGTGTTATCAAACATGTCATATATAATAGACATGTAGCAATACAAACAACAAACTCAGTGTTCAATATGTGTTATATAATTAATTGCAGGTTCTGGGAGNCTGGCTCGATAGCAGTGGTTAGACGCAGGGTTGCGGAGTTGGAGGTAATAAAGGGAATGAAATTTGACTGTTAAGATCAATGGAAATCGTGGTTCACAGCAGGAAATCCATGTTTCAACAAAACTTTCAAAAGAAATTGTACCATTTCAACAGGAATTCCCAGGGTTGTCCATGGGACATATTTATCTGTCCCATTCCCATCCCATAGCAATTTATGCCTATCCCAAGCCATCCCATCCCATGGGACGTTTCCCATGGGATTCCCATAGGAATGACATTCGCATGGACAAGCCTAGGGTTGTCATTTGGACATATTTATCTGACCCATTCCCATCCCGTAGCAATTTANGCCTGTCCCATCCCATGGGACGTTTCCCATGGGATTCCCATAGGAATGACATTCCCATGGACAAGCCTGGGAATTCCCAATGTAGGAGTGTGATGTAAAGAATGATTCAGTTGGACTTCCGGAGTCGGAGGCGGCCAAAAAATCTGACTCCGACTCCCAGTGTTGTTGGGAATCCCACTCCGACTGGTACAGGCCAACAGTGCAAGTCCTGGTACGGCAGATCCATTCATCAAAGCCAACCATGTGACGAAGACCCGTCATGCGCACCAAGTGACAGCTGCAAGGGTTCACATCTTAATGGAACGAGCATATACCGAATACATGTCAGACGCCACCACATCACAAGCCGAGGTGTTACCTTTCGAACAGTGGGCTGTCATGCGAGCGAAACAGAGTGTCCAGTTCGATTAATGGTTCAAACTTCTGTCACTGGAAATTAAATTGCTGCTACTCATCACATTTCATCGTGAGGATAACTTTCAACTATATGTGAAAGCTTTAACTACAATTATTCCGTGGATGTTTGCTCTAGATTACACGTACACATTATGCACGATGGCTACCAGTCCACATTCGTGACATGATGACTCTCATAGAAGCGTCCTGCAGTCCCAAATGAATGCAGGGACGTTTGTCGTGCACAAAACAGACAACAAATTCTCGGCCATGGCCATCGAACAATGCCATGAACAGAACACTGTAATCATCAAAGGTTCCTGACGAGCGGTTGTAGTGACGGGAAATCCGTGGGCACTGAGACTGGATGGTGACTGGCCCGGAAGTAGCGCGAAGGGCAAAAGAGTTCTAGGGCCATTGGGAGTAAGCAAAACGATCGCTAAACATGACCACCATGAACATCATCTGGGGATACAAGCAACCTTCATGAAAGACGTCAAGTCGCTTACTGGTGTGATGGAAGATATGGGAGATACTTTCTTGGAGCAAAGCCTAGATCTCATGGTCTTGGACGCCAGAGACATTGTGGATGCAAGTGTTGCAGAAAGTGCGAAAGACTGAAATCCTTGTAGAAGAAAAATACAGCAAGTGTGTTGATCAAAGACTTCTTCACCCTAGAACACCGAAAACAGAAACACCACACAAAACACACTGGCATTGTTTGGTCACCCGTCTGCCAAATCCCTCTCAAAGAAAAAGATGCTAGTCACTGCCTTAAAGAAGGACTGCAATCTCTTTTCCTGGTTATACTCTCTTGTCAAACAAGAGATGGAGATCTGAATCAACCTTTGCTCATGAAAACCAGGCTGCCCCACCATCATTGTCACTTGGAGGTAAGCTGCGGTTCGGTATAAAGGCAGACCTTCTTCGTTGTCTTGAATCGGATAAACAATCAACAGCTTGCTCTGCTGTGAATGCCAAATTTTTGATGATGTTGCGGTGGTCCAAATGCTCAATCCTGTAAGAGCTAAGACATTTCAAAACTATGCAGACACGACATTTACACCATACATTGTATTTCACCTGGAGACATCTGATCGAGTCGACATTGTCTGCGATGTATACATCCCAGGCTAGAGAAAGCACAACTAGAGAAAAGAGAGGCAAGGGCGTCTGAAGACGGGTTTTTCTTACGACAGTAATGCCCAAAAACTGCAAAGACTTTCTTCGTGTGGATCAGAAAAAACGACTTGTTCAAGTCGTTGTCCCAGCAAAAAACAATCATCACACCTGTGGAAGGTAAAACCATCTACGCAACTGATGGGGGATTTGAGTTGTGCTCTCAGGCTGACGTAGATGTGACTTAGCTTCCCCCTCGCTCCCATGAGGAAGCAAACACATACGTATAGCAGATGCTGTACATAAAGGGTGCAGGAAAGTGTATGTGCGCACTGTAGATATTGACGTTGTTGTGTCGGCGATTACCATGTTAACCAAATCAATCCTGATAACTTGCTGGTGGCGTTTGGAACTGGATCACATTTTCTGTATCTACACCTATCCATGAACTAGTTTCTTCCTTTGATTCCAAGGTATCTACCACCCTCCACATTTTTCACGCATTTGCAGGATGGGACCGTAGGCTAAAAGACAGCTTATGACGCAGCCACAAGTTTCCCACGGGTTACCGAGGCATTCCAAAACCTATTACTTATGCAAGGTGACATCAGAAACATGACGATGTCCATACTTGAACGTTTTGTAGTGTTGCTCTATGATCGCATGAGTGATGCTACGGAGGTCAACATTCCAGGAAAAAAAATTTTCCGAAAAAGTCCAGAAGACTGGAGAACCTACCACCAACGAAGGCAGCACTTCAGCAACACATCAGACTGACCAGCACCAAGCCAACATCTGGAATCAGGCCTTAAACCCTGATCCGGATCTTCCAAGTCCAGCGAACTGGGGCTGGCAAAACAACAGCACGGGGTGGCTCCTCTGTGGACCACACTTCCAGAGGGGTCACATTCTTGCCATGAACTAATTCATTGTGGGTGTAAAAAGGGGTGAACTGGACGATACAAATGTGTTAAGGCAGTCTTCAAGTGCACTGTTCTTTGCTCCTGTTCTGGAGATTGTCACCAATAAGTTACTGTGTACAGGATATATTACACTTGTACCGCAATTTTCTCAGAAGACTGAATATCCTATCAAAACAATTTTCCTCGAAAACTGAATATACTATTAAATGGAGCGCCAGATGCCATCTCCTTTTCCTATACTAAAGTATCATGATAAAGTTGATGCAATTTTTCACAAATTTTTCTGATCCAGTTAACCAATGGCTTAGTACCATATTACAGATGTGTTGTTATTTTTTTATTTTTGGATGATACTGGTGAAGTTGTTGTAGTTGATTATGGTGTATGCTTAACGTAAAAAGCTTGTGGCTGTCATTTTTGTAACCAGTGTGTCTGTTTTTTGCATTAACAGTTTAATATCACATAGAAGGTTGTCATTTGTTGTTTATATGTACCCGTTCAGATCTTTCATGTCATATGCTGTTTGCTTTGGTTTATGTTATATTACCGAAGATGCTGTTGTAATTATAATATTTAACGCTAATTGGTATTATTCAGTCGTCCAAGGTCATTGACCTCTCCAGGTCATAACAGGTTAAATCCAAGATGGCTCCGCATCTGAAAAAAAACTTCATGGTATATATATCGAATGACTGTGGAAAATTCCATGATTTTACCACAATTTTCACACTAGGTTTGGTTAACAGCTGTACTTGTAGCTGTGAAAATCGTAAAGCCCTGAACGATGAGCCACTTCTGTTCCGAATCGAGAGATTCCAACTACGTTGTTTCGGCCAGGTGTCCAGCATATTCCATGAAGTATAGTCCTTGTTGCTCTATCTTTATTTTTTCACTAGAGTTCTTTCCAGATCTCGTACCGTTGTTACGCAATCACACAAAATACCGTGCTGAATATAACGTAATATCAACGCATGATATTTTCTATTTTATCGAAACTTTTACATCAAATCAAGATATAACGAAATATCCACAGAATTTATCTATTCTGAAAATTAATGGAAAGAGATAGGTTTTGTAATTGCACTCAAAAGGCTTACCTCGAGGATCGATCGCTGTTATCTGGGAAAATCCGATACCAAGAAGAAAGATGTTTAGCAAATACATTTTTCCTAACTTTATAATGCAGGTTCTAAAATCACTGAAAAAATTTAAATTGAATGAAATTATTTTTTTTCATATTCCCAAATGTCTCGAAACGAAAAAAATTTAAGTACGTAGTTTCTCAACAACGGTTAATCCTTTATCCGACCGATTTACTAGTAAATTTTAATAATAATAAAAGCACAATTATCATCAACCTATTCTGTAGATCAGAGTTGTCCAAACTTTTTTCGAAGAGGGCCAAATTTGATCATGTGGAAGCGTCCGCGGGCCAGCATTCCTATACGACCTTTTCGAGGTTAGCATAGTCTGGGAAATTAACTTAGGGTTTGAAGCAGAAACACTCTTTTGCGACTGTTTTCGTGTTAATATTCGCTCTCAGTGCATCAAAACACTTCGGGATAAGTCGTAAGAAGTGAGAAACCACCGTCGCTTCGACACAGGTAATCCAGGCTTTGGTGGACCGTACACAATACAATATGAAATCAAGGCCCCGGGCCATGTGAAAAGTGCTCGAGGGCCACATTTTGTCCGCGGGCCGCGCTTTGGACACCCCTGCTGCAGATCTTCTTGTACAGTATATCAAGTTGTGTTTAGACGAAATGTATTACTTCGGACATGTTTGCAAATTAGTTCCTTTACATTTTGTTATTCATTTAAGTCTTCCAGAGTGTGGCGTGAAGCTCTATGACGTCAACAAGCTGAAAACGATGATGCGCAACTGGNTGCCCGATCTNAGTGAACAGCCAAAACGCCTAAAGGAAGGATCAAANATATAACATAGCAATTGATACCACTTTTCAACTAATTTGCTGATCTTTGAGAATGAGGTTTATGTTTGCAAATACNGTATACTACTTCTTTACTCAATTCTAGCCAGGATAAGTCATACCAAGTTTCAGCATAGGCCAATACACGTTAAGGTAGACTACAAATTGAACGCGCGACAAATACATACCCGCCGGATATCCATGACTGCTGCTAGACGAACTGATTCTACCTTTAGTATGGAAATCCATGCAGAAATTCTGGGAATAAAGCAGGCCTAAAGCATCCAGAATGTAAAGCACTCCCTGAAAGCTCAAATAGCGAAAATGAAATGTACAAAGTTTTAAAAAATGTCTCTACATTTCTGTCGCCTAATGTATGCTTTAAAGTTTTAAACTGTGAGTTTTGAAAATTTGCTCTTCACAAATGTGAATGAAATAACTAAACAAATGTTCAAAGAAAAACCTACTAATGTTAGGAAAATTCATACCTGGGTTTGGGCGAAATCAGGACAGTGAAGATTTTTCTAGGACGAAAGCTTTTCGCACCCCTGGCAAATGTCTTCCCATAAGCTTGTTTTACTGAAAGCAATATTTCCAAGACGTATCGAACCGTTTTGAGTTAAATCTATTAGCTTTATTGGCACAACTAATGGCTGAAATTTTGATATGTGGTCGGTAAACATGATTCCAGGATACCGAAAAACCTTGGTTATATAGCCGCTTGTCTCTCGACAGTTATTTAGTATACTTTCAAGTTTGGATTGATCAGCCACATTTGAGATGCTTTCGGAGAGTGTGAAAAGGATAAGTATGAAAAGTTTGGCACACGAAGTTTGCCAGGTGATTCGCGCAATTTTATAATTGCTGGGTTGAACCGATTTCTATCGTTGATGAGCTCATATCCACAAGGATCTGGGAATGGCAGAGAAAGTGTATGCTCTACCAGCCAGGTTGTCTCATCCGTTTCACAACCTTGCAAAAAATCAACAACTAGAAGAAATAAGCATGGCGACAGCAACGCAGAGTGCAGCATCGCAAATCAGTGGCGTACGCAGAACATCTTCATGGGGGAGGTTTTCATTCAGTGGCATATGTTGGTCATTTGTATTTGGTGTGCGCTGTTTGTGGCGTCACAATTTGACGTCATATTCATGTTTCCAAACCAACGTTTTGGCGAAGTTTGTTGATATAATATGTATATTCTTCTACACGCGCTCCCCTTATTTTGTGTAATTGCACTGAGTATAACCTATCAGCGTTCCAAGTTGCATATCGGAGGAAAATAAGCTCAACACTACGACACAACAGTTCATAACTGCAAAAATATCAGGCTGCGCGTAAAAACAGGGAGTAAAACACACTCATCACTGCGTCAGAGCAATTTACAACTGCAAAATCAGGCTGCCCTAAAGTCTTGTCGAATACGTCGAGCACAGAAAGTGTGCGGCTGGACTGGCTGGCGCACACCCCGGTTTGCAAAATAGAATCTTGCTAAACTACACAAGAATTGAGAATGCGCATAAAATACATAAGACAACGTTCGATCTTTATTATGTAGAGAAGTCCAGCCAATTTTTAGTTTCCCTTTTTCCTGCTGAGACATTATCATGTGCCTGAACGCTTCTATGTTAACAACTGCTGTTGGTGAACTCTTGCAACGGTTCTATCATGCTACAGAAATTGGTAATGTAGCCAGTGCGGTTGCGCTTGTATAGTGGATTTACCTTTTCGCATTACGACTTGCCGTTTCCTATTCGCTATTGTATTCCGTACGTGAGGTCTGGTTTGTATCAACTTGTCATTTGCGTCAAGGGAATTCGTGTGTGCGC
>JGI24021J15306_10003002_pt1 | contig 18765 bp, 9 predicted proteins | sample Ectturendosymbi1_FD_15306 | JGI IMG/M metagenome (IMG submission 15306)
AAAATCGTGGGTTTTTTTTGCGGTATTCTGAGTATCAACCACAGTCTCTTTCCTCTTAGCCACGAAGGTAGCAACCACGTGGTGTATAAAACATTACGCATTGGAAAAGCCGTCAAGCGTTGCGAGACAGCGGGCTCTCAGCTAAAAGTCACCGCCGGCAACGGCGAAGTAACAGCAAATCGCTCTGACCTAGTTACTGAACACCGAACCTCCACACGCGTCTTGCTTGTGCACACAGTCGTTCCCCAAAGCAAACTTAGATAATTTCCGGGATTTGGCAAAATCGCATTTGTCATTTAAAATGCGTACCTCCCTCGTGGCGATTATTTCAGTGTACACGTCTAATGCCTGCGAAAGGGCAACGAAACTGCAGGTTGACCATTCTGCGAGCGTACGTTTTGGCAGTTGACCAGGTCTTTGTAAATACACCACGATAGTTAAAAAAAGAGCAACTCATTTTGTCACAGGTATACCTGTCAACGTTGTTGGCGGACTTTCGACATGAACATTACCCATGTCAAGCCCTGGGCCAGGAGTTGTGTCACCGTGTTTGTGAGCTTTTCCTACAATACAAAAAAACATTAATAGCAACTCACGTCGGCGTTACTAATTATCTACGAAATCGTTCTGAAACGGCGAAAGAAACAAGTGCGAAGTAGAACAATAACTGGCACAATCAGTTTAAGCTCATGCTCCTCCAAAACCAGATGGTCCTTAAAAACATTGATAATTTTAACGAAATCGTGCGACTTCACAAGGCTCCCAAGTTTCCCTCGGTTTCAAATGGTCGCTCGAGTCCTTGCATGCATAAGTTGCGAAATCTCAACGACAGTAAAGTAACAAACGCGCCAAGCAACAGCCACTAAGCTTGAAGTGGGAATATTCGCTCTTAATGTTGCGTTTGACGACCTCACATTATAATTTTTTAGCACAATACTCCGTAAGCACTAACTGTTTGAACCAACTATTCATTCTATCGCAGATGTGTGAGTACGCATAGTACATATCGTAATAATTCATGTGAGCTCGTTTAAACCAGGAAGGAAAGTTTTGGGAAGGCCGGTGAGAACAAAAAAACACAACACCTGCCTATTCAAGTATTTTAAATGCACACAAAATATTTTGAAATAAGTTGACCATATGATTTTTTTATTTTTAACCAAAACCCAAAATCATTTGCCAAGTTCTCTCTCTACGTCAGAAATCATTACCACGATTATGGTACGGCTATGGATCATAAGCGCATTAACCTACTCACCAGAAACAAGACTGGAGCTTCTCTTACTAATATTCTACAGCGTTAACTGTCAGTAACTGAGCTATGCGCGGCTGCATATAAAAATTAGGCTAAAAAACTAAACGTTCCGTATCCACCACAGTTAGATTCATTCGTCTTGAGCAACTGGGGAGGACACCCATCAAAGTAAGCAGTAATGGAAATATGTCGCAATCCCCATCACCTGAAAGAGCAGGCTCAAGATCTGCTGTTACTGCGGGGATATCTATTTGATGAATATTCTACTTTCCGCTTATTGTCTGCGCATACGAAACGGGAAAAATGTGGAAGCGCGCAATAGAGTAGGGACTGGCAGCAAGCTCTTCTAACTTGCGCAGGCCTGATGGCATTGAGCAGAAAGACTTTCTACTGGTTACAAAACTGATTCGTCGGAAAAGCTAAAAACAAGTTTTGATATTTAACAACAAGTTTCGGGAACGTTGTGCCAGAAGAGGGACCACAAGCATTGTTCACCCTGTCCGTCCCTTGACGAAAAGTGATAGCACAATTTCAAGTGTAGAGATTGCCGCGTGACTGCGCTTGCAGTAGACTCCAGTGCAAGGCCTCACCCACATAAATGTGCCCACAGCAACGCCTTCCTGCGGTACGCCCTGGTTTCGAAAAAGTTGCTGAATAAATGGCGCGATCGGTTTATCCGATGGTATAATTTGGTCAGCTATTACCATGATATGCGCAAAATAAAGCAAAACCCATTGCGCATTGGTCGTCGCGCGCGTGAGGAAAGACAGCCCTCGGGCTTTAGGCAGAAGAGCTCGTTCGAAAAATTCGCGGGTTGGACTCCGACAAGGGTGAGTCACACAAATATTGTGAGCTGCGGCGTTGACCGTTTGCTTTTCGCGGACGATTTAGTGCTGCCTGCTTCTTCCGAACAGAGTCTTTACCTGGCACTTGATCGATTTTCAGCTGCGTGCAACCGACCCGAATGAAAATCAGCACTAGAAGATCAAGGCATGTTTCTCCAGAAAACAAGGCATTGTAGGCTGCAAGTTAAGCGGCAATACACTGCAGCAGGTAGGGAGCTCAAGTTCTTTGGGCTGGTGTTTACGAGTGACGGAAGGCGGAACAGGAAGATTGATATATCGATTGGCAAAACAAATGCAGTTCTGCGTGAGCTTTATCCCTCTGTATTCACTAAACGGGAGGCTTCAAACATCGAAAAGCTGTCACTTTTTATATCGGTCTTTGTTCCGATCTTCACCTAAGGTCATAATCTTGAGTAATAACTGAAAGAGTGCTTTCTCAAGTGCCAGCGGAATAGATGGGATTTTTGCGAAGAGTTTACACTTCGCGACAAAGTGCGCAACTGTGAAATTTGCAAAGCCCCGTATGTCAAGCTACTTTTCCGAATATAGTGATGCCAGGTACGTTGGTCATGTGTCCAGAATGTCCCAGGAAGGATTGGCGAGGCAAGTCCTGCTGGTTATACTCACGGGAAAGCACCCCCACAGATAGTCCAAGGATTAGTTGGAGTGACTACATCTCCGACCTGGCTTGGTCCCATCTTAATGTGGAGCCAGCAGAATTCAGAGATTGCTGAAAATCATGAGTTATTTCGAGTCCTCCTTGGGCTGCTGCGCCGCGATCCTCAGAGAAAAAGTGGTAATGAAAATGAATGAACAATGGGTTATAACTTCGAACTTTTATGCATCCATGAGCTTCATGCACTTTATATGGTCGTACTTCAAAAAAGTGAATTGCGTTTTGGAATATTTGTCAATCAACATTTACGGCAAGGAGCTCAAAAGTCATGCACGCCATCTGACTTCGAAATCTGCATGCATTTGCTTGTTTCCAAGCACACGAGCCTTTGTTATTTAATACCGAGCAACAATCTGCATTGTTCTTAAAAATCAACACGGACGTAGGATGTAAAATAACAGACTGCAAAGACATGCAGGCGAAGTTTGGTTAGGGCCGCTCATCGATTGTAGAGACAGCAGAAAAACTTGGACACGAGGACACGCTAAGCTTGCCGCGTTAAGTAAAAAAGTTTAAGCTTTAGGTTGATTTGAACTGAGTGAATAAACTTGGTCGGATCTACAAAGGATAGGAAAAGCTGTGCAACCGCAAAGTGCGCACAAATTCTATTGTCAATAGACTACGCACTGCGTAGTCCTACATTAATACTGAACTTTTTAAATGCTTTGAATGGCTTTTACGGAAAACGACTGTTTTCGGTGGACACTATAACTCGTACCTGGTGGGCTTTAGCTCCAATCATAAAGCTTAGATAAGATTTTTTCGGCAAATTTGGTTCTCGTTTTGACGAAACATTACGCATGTGGAAGTTGCCCCCAGAGATTCATAGAAAATTTCAAGACATTTTTGTAATACGAACATGTTCTTTGACCAGTCTTAGGGTCTTCAACACAAATCGAGCCTTGCTTGTTTAAAGTTAAAAACTTTTTAAGCACCCGAAGGCTGACTTGCTGTAAAGTACAAGCATTCCGATTCTCTCCACAATTCTTTTACATAACACTGCACATACGTTAACGCGCAAGGCACGGTCTTACCATTCATGAAAATAGCGAGCACGAAGAAGAATGCCAGCCACATGAACAGGCCAACTGCGATGAAGATCTCCAATCTCCTTCGCTGGCTCAAACGCAGAATCCAACTTTTGTAACTGAAGGGGGAATTCTCATGGTTGTGATTAGCTTCAGGAAAACCTATTAAAAGAATTCGGGACGACATTCACCAAAATTGATTTATACGAAAAATACGTGTTTGTGTGGGCGTGCTACTACACATGTTATTATGGGCAAGGAGCTAAGGAACACGGATGCACCGCATAGTCACTCACGGTTCACTCTTCCTAGCGCCGGATCTGCTTCCCTTGGACCAAAAAGTTTTGTCGGATTTCTCAAAAAGCGGATCCAGGGTCGTTCCGAGGGCGGCACATTAACGCTAAAAACAACAATTTCATGACTCCCCACTCGTTCATTATCTGCCATCAGCGAGCCAGCTGCTTCGCGTTCTTCATCTGAATCATCAAGTGCTGCCTCATCACAACTAGTATCATTACCAATACCAACATCGGCAACAGTTTCAGGTTGAACAGCACAATCAACATTAGAAGCACTTTCGATGCAAAAGCTTGTTTCAGCCACAGTTATTCCAGAAGAGCCTTGATACGAGTGTGTACCTCGTTGGTCAGGGGGCGTTGCAGATGTGTAGCCAATCCCGTCGTTACTTGCTTCTTCTAGTAAAGCGTTACTTTCATGGGAAATTTCTAACCGCTGATTGCACCTCTCATGTTCCTGATCTGATGCACTCGCTTGCACTTCTTGCTTGTTGTCATCCTCAGCCATCATAAGCGCTCGACCTGAATCGCCCAACCACTGCACACCAGCCTGTTCGTCGCACCACGCCCTGATCGCTGCTTGAATTGCGACGGCACCACGTGTTCCAAGAAGAAGGTTGTTTCTTTTTCAGTGCAACATATTTCAAAAGTGAAGTCTAACTTATGCAATAAATATGTGGTTAAGAAATTAGAAATATGCTGCGTATAAAGCATGTTTTTTCAACAAAACTTGCTGAAAACGTTTCTTTATAACTACTAAGTAAAGCGGACCTTGTTATTGTCGGTAGTTTGTTCACTAACATAACTCGCTAGCGAAAAATCGTGATGTTGCAGCCAATGTAAATTGAATCAAACGAAAGAACTCTGTAAATATTCGCAATTCACAATGGCAATGTACCAGCAACAAACAAGTTTACGATTATGGGGCGCACATAGCAAAGAATGGACTGAAAAAAATTGTGCAATGTGAAGTAAGGCGCAATGATCTTTGCAAGTGATCAGCTTTCAAATTTTACATGTGATAAACGCTGCACAAACGAAACTGTTGCGACCTCTTTGACAGCCGGTGCGATGTTTCTGGGTCGAGGCACAGCAGTAAATTAATTACTTCGACCAGAGACCCCGCCTCCTCTGACAAAATTCAAGTAGCGTTGGGCGCGCGTTAATTGCCGAAGTGTTTTTGATTTATTGCTGCACAAATGGCCATTCGTCGCAGATACGTAAAAGTGGCAGCCACACACGAGCAGAAAATGGAAGGCATAAGAAGCCGCCGTCACATGCATGAATATCTTGGATGCTATTGAATTGTTTGATCATTGAAAACCAACAAGTAAAGCATGGATGAAGAACTCCATAAATAAAAGCCTTGTATACTGTTTAAGTCTGACGCAGCATATGTTACCTCAGTGTGGTTTGCCAAAGTTTTTTTGAAGTCTTTAAAATTTGGATTGAAAGTTCCCGTCGTAATCGATTGGCTACGAGTAAAAATCATCGAAAACGTTCTATTTGGAAAACGAAGGGTAAAGCAGTGAAATCGGCATCCAACGACAAGCATATGCAATCGCAAGGTTATCACACAGCGAAAGAAGTTTTCCGGCGTATCCAAGACCTTAGTCGCAACGAATGTTTAAAAATTTGCAGTAATAACCAACTTGACAATAACATCTTGTAAAATGTTATGTGATCATGTTAAGGGAGTTCGGTGCAAGTATACTGTTGCAAAACGCGCTCTTACCTGGTCTTGGTCGAACATAACGGCTTCCATTAAACATAACGGCTAAACAAGATATTAAACATGTTTCAAGTATGCAAAGTGTTGTACCAAGTGTTGCGGGTGAGCGAACAATAGTGTTAAGAATGTGTACCTGTAACCCTGTAGTTCGGCCTTCAACGCCGCTGCAAAACGTTCTGTAGTCTGTAATCCTATCAATCAGCCTCCATTGCCGTTGTAAAACGTTCTGTTCTGTACGTTTTTATCAACCTGCGTTGTACAGAAAGTGTGTGTTTGCACTATAGACCTCGTGTCTGCGGACAAAATACATCATCATCATCAAAAATCTAATGGCTACATGCGATGATGCATGTGAGGCCTCTGCCCGCATGATTTAAGGGAGCTTCCAAGCTCTGTTAATTATAACTGTACAATAAACTTACATGCGAATGTGATAGACCTGCCTAGCTACAATATCTTGACATTGGATAGCGACCTTGGCTGGCTCGTACACAGAATCAAGCTGTGATGTCTGGTGCAAATAGCTCGGATACGTTCTCGTCTAACGTAAGTTCTTGTGTAACTGCATCTCAACTCTGACAAACAAATGACTGCGACCGCTTGCGCCTTCAGTTTTTTCCAGCAGTTTCAGAGGGCTGGCACGACGACTACAATGGCCAGTAAAAACCATGAGCAACACGCCGGTGCTTGATAGGGTGAAAGGCAGCAGCACGGGATTATAGTAAATGCAGCCACGCGCACATTGTAGTAAGGTGTTCCCGACGGGGGAATCAGCTCAGTGAATGCAAAGAAACAAAGGCAACAGGCCATGTGAAGGCGTCGCTCCTCATTTTTTCTTTTTTTATTGCGTGTGACGTTATCAGGTAGACGCTGACAAAAGAGCAAATGCTTGATAGCGCGCCAAGTGGCGACCCGCCATGAACGTCAAATTTGGCCTGTCGTGCGGTACGAATGTGTGGTTACTGAGGCAAAATCTTCGCATGTTATAGCTGAGGACTATAGCCGCTTTGCATGTTCAGTGGAAGTCAACTTATGCTTCGAAGCTTTGCCTCTTTCTTCCTGACCAAATTCTATTGACTTCCAATTCCGATCAATGCTTACAAGCAACAGGCATGAACAGGGGCGTTGCAATATTCCACAAAACTTAGCTATTCGCCTGGTCCAAAACTTTAGGGTAGGATGGGCATCAAGTGAAATTGTTCCTTTGGTTGCATACCTGTATAAAGTGACACAAACAAAGGAATTAGCGCAATGCGCTTTACGACAAGGGGCACAGCAACAGTCACATACGCCTTTCTAATCGTTAAAGAAATTGGTGGGTGGCTTGGCTAGTACGACTATTTCTGTTCATCTCTTGGCAATGTAAGCACTGGTGTAGGAGGCGGGGGTGCAGGCGCACCCTCAAAACTTTTGATTTAGTGAAAATCCGGGCAAGATCCCTTAAAATCTGGGAAAAATCTGTGGAAAATTGGTCAAAAACCTTTTCACAAAATCACTGCAGGTGATTTGATTTTACAAAAATGGCACCCAAAATTAAAGAAGTGCAGACGTTTTTTTTTTGAAGGTCAGGTTAGGGGAAATTTGGGCAAAAATGGTGCTTGAAGTGCTTTGATTTGAGGAAAAGCGCCCAACATGGAAATGCAGTTGTTTTTTCGGGCAAATTGGGGAAATTTGGACAAAAATCCTTCGCACCGAAAAAAAATTGCCTGCTCCTACACCTATGAATGCAAGTAATATTACGGGACAAGAGTAATTTAAAGTTTATTGCAAGAATACAAAATACCAGTAAGTTTCCCACTCAACCGTAATTTTCTCAAATCTTTTTCTGATGGAGAGGCCATGGCTTTCAGGGTCTCACCGGTAAGTGTTGCTTGTAGAATGTAGGATTGACGATATGCGTAGTGTTACGTGAAATCGATTTCCTATTAAAAATATGCTGATTGATTCAAACTCTTCACCTGCGTGGAGACTGGTTATATGAATACTGATGGAGATGTTCATGCAAAAACAAGCAAACAAGTTCCCTCCTTGAATGCAAAGCACAAATTGGTTGTAACCATGCAAACGTTAATTTAAAGTTTAAGTTATTGAAGCAACTAATACAAAACATTTCAACTGCTGAAGATAGGTGAATCATGCTCGTCGGATAACTAATCGAAAGAGTAAGAACTGCAAAGACAGCGTGAGATTCGTTTCGTCAAACTTTGAATTAGCCATGAAGAACAGCATAACATTTCGAGAAAAGTAGTCTGTATTGTAGCTAACGTTCATTCTTCCCTTCAGGAAACTACAAATTCGATGTTTTTGAAAGATGTAGCGTAGAGAGGTTAACCGTCGACCAGAGTCGACCACAAAAGTGTCGCTCTTTACATCCCTCAAATTTGCTCACAAACATTTAAAATTAAAGGTCTTCGTGTTTAGTAAATAAGAAATATTGAAACATCTTGAACACCAAAATCAAACACTCACAAAATGAAACGGGCTATGTTTTTCATTCTCGATTATGGGTCTTGCTTTTTCTGCTTGTTAGCCACCCTTCTCATCATTCGCTCTTCCTATTTTTCTGCCTTTTTTGCATATGCATCTGTGCGCTCGGCACATTTCGTTGAGTGTTCTTCACCGTTGGCTTCCAGTCAGCGGTAAGCCACAGCACTTAGCTTTAATTGTTTGATCATTCCAGGGAATCAAACAAAAAAACAAAAATGTGCTATTGCGGGACCCAATTAGAGAAGTGATGGCGGGATACTTTACAGATGTAAATATTTATATGCTTTCATATTTCGTGTAGTATACCCGTCTTTAACTAAAACAAAGTATATAAACTGCATATAGTAGGCTGTAGTTATAAATTTGATAATCTAATCTCAGTGATCTAAATAATATTTCATTGTTCACTTCCCGTTTCAGTAGTGGTTTATTTCTCTTAGGTTACACAAGCTTTCAAACGTTAACTCTGTCGCCACTTGCGCGTGGCCCTCTTAAGGTGCGGAACCTATTTAGATAAAATTTGTCAAACAGGCTTGAAACTGGCCCTGGTTGAGAGAAGTTGGTTTGGAGCCTCCATCTGTTCTTTTCCTTCGCCCGTTTACTGTAAAATATATAAATATATTTGTAGTTGCCATAGACTTCAAAATAAAAAATTCGTACATGAAATTTGGTTCTTTAATAAACCAACTGATAAAAGTACACTAAGCTCTGCAAGAATATTGTCAGGAGCCAGCTGGCTCAGTGTTCTTTAGCATCTGCCTCACAGTTCTGAGGTTTTTCATTCACATTCCAACTATTGCTGTCAACAAGGAATCTCACACCCAGCTGAGGTATAGGCCTAAAGCTGCTTCCTTTTCTGAAGACAGATATGCCCATAGTGTATGTGGCATCAGTGGCGTATTTTCGCAAAATGGTGCCCATGGCTAAGTTTAAATGTGCACCCTTTTCAATATTTGTAATATTAGGTATATTGTAGGCACAATTTTCACAAAAGATAAACCATTAAGAAAATATATTTTTTAAAACCGAAAATATGTGTTTATTTTTTATTAAAATTTTTCAGCAAAACACAGCAAAAATTATCCACAAGGACCACAGCATACTTCGATACTCATTTATTTTTATTACAAAAAATATCAAAACATTCAAGTAATAAGGTTATCATAATCTATGTATAATATTGGCTGACAAAATTGTAAATCTTACAAAAAATCGCATATCATATTGCAAATGCATAAAGACAGTTTCTTCTAAAAAAAACAGATTTAATTTGGATGATACAATAAGTTATTTAATGCAATGCATGTATATGATGTATTACTTGTGTAATTGTGTTCGAAAAACACAATTCCATCGAAACATCAATATCAAGCCTTTTGTCTAAACCAGCGCTCTTCAACCGGTGTGCACGGTGCACCCGAGGGTGCACCAAAATATGCGTAGGGTGCACCACCAAGAAAGAGTTGACAAAGGTGCATCACAAACTTGCCACACTAAACAGACAATTTTTGCAAAAACTTTCTGTTAGCAAAAATGAACCATTAACTGTTATCAAAAATGAACCGTGATTCATAAGCAATAGGCAATGAGCCATATCAATTGAATTATGTAGCTGAGGTACTGAATTAGGAGACTTGCTTGTTTAGACCAGGGTACTTACAGATATGCGCACAATTAGGTGGGGGACAAGGGGGAAGGGTCTGCAGTAAATAGGGTGCAAGAGCAGTGGTGGGGGGCCAAAAAATTGGGGGCGGCAAAATGTTTGATTTTAGACGAATAGCACTATTTCATGTGGAAAAATGCCTCTCAAAGAACAAAATGACTATGTTTTCGAAAAATTGGCCCTTTTGGCTCCCCTGGCTACGCCTATGTGCATGAGTTTAAGTGCTTAAGTAAATAGGGTGCATGAGTTCGTCAAAATATCTTTAAGGGTGCACCGTAACAAAAAAGGTTGAAGAGCACCGGTCTAAACAACACAAGATGCTAATTAGAATAACATTTTCCGTGCCTTTATCGAAGATATTTCGTCTATGATATCATCAAAGTCAGTTTTGTCTGTTTCGCCCCTTTCTATACTCATCAAAGCTAGATCACACAATTTGTCCTGACTCACTGAAGCTCGGAGGTATGAAAGAATGCGTTTCTCCCAGCAGCTTGCTGCATGCCATCGTCAGTATTGTTTGCAAAGTAATCCGAAGATTTGGAAAGGTGCTGTCACCACGAACCGTATTCAACTATGAATGTCAGGAGGTCTTCAGGAGGTTATAATTTTAAGTTGCACGAGTTGATAGTAGATTTTTGCAATCTAGAATCTCCTCGTATAATTGCTTGCCAACTACGTTTGAACTGTAGGCAGCTCCTAAATTCTCACACATAGATTTTGGTTTTTTACACTCAGCACCGACACAAACGCCTTGGAGATCGATCAGAAAGCCAAAAATGGACAGAAAAATCTAGCTCTAAGCAAGACTAACAAATCTCTTCTTTCGTAAGTTAACATTTTTTGCTTAACTGGCACAGTAACGATACTACTACTGCTGTTTCGAGGTCTAACTAAGGTTTTCGTCATTAGTCTCTAGACTGGAGCATTGTGTTTATCCCAGGAGTGCAAAATTTTCTGTGAATGTTCGTAGCACGCAGAAATTTTTAGTAGCGCACACATACAAGCTCTGGCTCTTTGCCATGCAGCGTTCAAAAGTAAAAATACGTTCGTGCAGCCCAACTTTTGGTCGCGCGCCGCGAGTGCACGGCCGCATTTTTCACCCCTGGTTCAACCTATTATCGGCCACTAGTGGCCATCGAAAAAGTTTCGTAAATTCGGAGTCGGCTGAAGCACTTTTAAGCAATTTGTAAATCTGTGAAAGCTTAAAAGCAATGATTTGCTTATTAGTCAGATTTTCACAGCTAGCTATGGACTTAAACACGTCTCAACCAGATTCTGACTAATATTCTCTTGCCTGAACCGCAGCAGCACAGACTGGCTTCGCCAGTGTTGCCACTCTGTTGTTATGGAAAAGTACTAAATTTAATGATAAAACACATTAGATTACAAATACGTGACTAATTTCACAGATTACAAGAAAATTGGTGCGGCACATTGAGCGGAACAGGACTTTTCGGTCTAGCTGATGCGGTGTGGCCGTTTCGGTCTGGGAACATTTCGGTCACGACATTTCTGTATATAAACAACTGATTAAATTGTTTATTGAAATTATTATATAAGCAGGTGAAGTGTCACGCTCGGTGGTGTTATACCAACTCCCTTTTGGCAGTCATGATTGCGATTAAATGTTAATTGTAATTATGAGTTTGAAGTATTTCTATTTAATTGCAAAATGTCGATAATGATTTAATTTGCTTGCTGATGATAATGAAAATCATATGTTGATGCTGATTAACTGTTGGATCTTGGATGATGTTTGTTGTTTTTTAAACAAAACCATTCGTTGATGTAAGCACGTTTGCATTAAAAAGTGAACATGTGAGATTTCTGCAAGACTTCATAGTCTGACCGAAATGTCTCGAGACCGAAAAGTCCCGTGACCGAATCGGCCAGGCCGAATCGGCTCAGACCGAATCGGCCAGACCGAAAGGTCGCGTACCCGTGCTTAAGAACAGGCGCGTGTTAGATGAACATTATATATTTATTTATTTGTCTCAGACCAGATGGTCCATAGAACCGACACTCACGCAAACGATTACACGGTGGTGCTTGTTTGTATAGGTCACTTAAACCTTTAACAGATGACCACAGTTAATTCGTAGCGGTTTAACTCAAAGTGTTTTTAAGGCGTTGTAAGGGACCGAAACGTTCTCTAAAAATTTTCCAACGGTCTCCCAAAACACAGCAGAACCTCTCTACATAAACTCTGCAAAAGTGCACTAAAACCTCGTTTTATGACTATCTCGGTATTCAAATGAAGTAGTTCCGGTCTCTCAAAATGTTTTAACGGTCACCAAGGTCAAACCTCAAAAAAAACCTGTACGTAAATGCAATATCTGGTTCCTTAAAGCATACCCACAACTAGAAGAAATCTTCCTACAAACATATGCCTCAGGTCCACAGAATAAAACAAATTATATTAAAGAACAACACATTACAAAAGTACTCTGAAATATTTGTAATTAATTTTTCGAAACTTGTTTTTTTGTCAGCACCGGTTGTGTATTTCCAATGCCTGTATTTCCCACATTCCTTAATAATAGAATTTAGGGGGAAGCATGCAATCAAGCAGTTGCCTCCGGTATTACCAGACCTCTACACGTCCCTGCTTTCATCACGTATCCAAACCACTGGTTTTATCAAGAGCAAGATGTTTCAAGCGAAATCCAAATATAGGACCAAGTAGTATCATGAAGAGAGTCTGAAGCAAAGCTCAAGATTATCACGAAGCACTGCAGTTAATTTTTTCGAGGCCATGGTGAGAACTGGATATTTGACAGATATGAAACCAAAAGAGCGACATTTTTACGTTCAGCTAAACGTAATGCCCTAAAAATTGTAAAAGAAAATTGCATTGTGTTTCTAGAATTAAGAGACTCATGCTTGCGTGCTTGAGTCTCTTAATTCTAGAAACACAATGCAAAATGCAAAGCAAAATGTCTTCTATCCCTAATAGTGCGAGCGGATGGAAATAATTGCTAATATCGTGGCTCAAAAATATCGCCAATAATTTCGCGATATGAAAATTGACTTGGACGATTGGGAGACTCTAAGATCAACGCCAAACTCGAAACAGCGCAGATTAACTCGAGACGGCCACTAACATAGCTTGCCTCGCAAACAATTTTAAAAACCGAGATGAACCTTGGCAGCTCAACCACAGGTTATTACAGCGCCACAGGGTATACAACCATAGCTGTAATGGATAAAAAACCTAATATTTTGCTGAGCAAAATTATCCAGTTTTTATGACGTTGATCAAAACTTTTTTAACGTTTCGCACCAATTTCGTCTAATTTTTCCATGATTTCTCCTTTTTTGAAAATATATGAACGACGAAAATGTTATCATCCACTTTTCCCAAGTTTTAAAAATTGCACAGATAACCCCTTTTCCAAACAATTTTTGCCCTGCGCTCAATAAATTGTTGCCCAATCTGGCACATATTTTATCTGTGGAAGAAAATTCTCCTCCCTTCTATTCACCCCCTACAACTATTCACATTGCAGTGAATTAGTCAAGCTGGGTTCAGCCTACAATTTTCCTACAACTGTACTTTAGTACTACAACATCTACAACATTATTTGTCTATAACGCGTTGTATTTGAAAAAACAAGTCAATGCACGTTATCCATTGCTCAGCAAAGAGAAAGTACTACTTCACAGTGAATGTTGTGCAACGTGGCAAATTTGCGATTCACAACACACCAGCACACCACATTATCGAATGAGGAACTTTCTGTCTTTCACAAGAATAACTGTTTATGTCTGTCCTGCGTTATGGCACGATTTGCAATTGGCACAAGTGTTTCAGAGTACAAAATTAAGAGCTCTGTATAAACGGCAGTGTCATTATGACAATCTGCAGCACCTGGGTACAAGACATATTTTGCTCTACCAGCCAAGGTGCAAGTTTTGCTTTCTTCGTTTCCTATACACAAGAAATGGCATTGACCCCCAAAAATATTGCATTGGAGGCACATGCCCTGCTGCCCCTTTTCATGCTACGAGTAAACTGTTATAGTTGAAACCCACTGTATCACATCTCTTCAAGGTCTGGCAAAAAAGTTAGTAGAACATAATTCATGGAGGCTGCAAACATCACGAAATCGCCTGAAGACGAACACAAACTCGTTGTCTTCGACAAGCATTTTCACATCACTAAACCTCTGATAGGTCCATATGAGAGGGTTCTCAAATCGATTTCCAAATATTAACTTAAGAGCCCGACATCAAGATAACCAGGCTTTTACAGAGACGAAAGTGTGTTCAAACACTTTGGAGTTTCAATCATCTTTTTAATGACGAAAGTATCGGACCGGATCATAATCTCAGCCATAGGTGTAGGAGCAAGCAAATTTTTGGGGGTGCGAAGGATTTTTTCCGAATTTCTCCAAACTTGCCCGAAAAATCATTTTTTGGCCACTTTTTGTGCGAATAAGCGAATACTTTTTCATGACGACCGTTTTTGGAATGACCTCCCAAAGAAAAAAAGGTCTTCATGTGATTGTGCACACGTTGGGGGTAATTTTTGCCCGTATTTTCAAGGATTTTGCGAAGGCTTTCACAGATTTTGTCCAGATTTGCGCAGATTTTGCCCGGATTTTCACAAAATCAAAACTTTTGTGGGTACGCTTGCACCCCCTGCACCCCCGCCTCCTACACCACTGATCTCAGCAGCATGTTCATTTACTTTCGGTTGCACAAACGTTTTAATAAAAGATTTATGCTTACAATATAAACAAGTTTTAACTGCACCCGACTATATTAGAAGTGCTACTCCTGTAGTGCATTGTAAACGATTACGGTTGTCCAGGCTAGGTTATATGGTGAAAACTTAACATGCTTACCGTTAATTTCTTTTGCTCGCAATCCAAAATGAATCTTCTGTGTGTTTCGGCTAAAATGCACCTATTAGGCTAGGTCAGGGGTCGGGAACCTATAGCTCGCGAGCCACATGTGGCTCTTTTGATGACGGCATTTGGCTCACTTGATATTATTTTAACACGATAGTTACGATTGCGAATGAAACGTTTTCTGCAATTTTCCATCTACCAGGCTACAAAGCCATCAGCAACACCATGCAGCACCAAAAGTCGCATTAACGGCAAGAAACATGTTATTGCAGAGAAAATTCAGACATCTACCGGTGTTTAAAATTGTTGATTTTACTTAAAAATGCACACGTTAGTTAGTAAGTTAGTTGCATTAAGGTTGAAAAATATCATATGGCTCTCACGGAAATACAATTAAAAATACGTAGGTTTCATGGCTCCCTTAGCCAAAAAGGTTCCCGACCCCTGGGCTTGGTCATAGGTGCAGGGGTAGGCAATTTATGGGGGGTGCAAACGATATTTTGCCCGAATTACCCCAAATTTGCACGAAAAATTTTTATGCGACAAACTTTCTCCCCCAAATCTTCTGTAGCTGTTGGTACATTATATTTTCCTCTGTCATATTGTCACAAACTTGAAAATAGAAAATTTGGTACTTGAAATTTGGCTATTAAATAACCCAACTGAAAAAAGCACGCTAGACCGTCTAAGGACATTGTCAGAAGCCAGCTGGCTCAGTATTCTTGAGCATCTGCCTCACAGTTTTGAGGTTTTTCATTCACATTCCAGCTGTTGCTGTCAACAAGGAACCTCAGACCAAGTTGAGGCATAGGCCTAAAGCTGCTTCTTTTTCTGAATACATATATGTGGCATGTGTCATATTATTTATATTTTATGGCTGTGCCATGAGTCTTACAACATTATCTGTTCAACTGCACCTATATGCAATATGCAACAAACTGCATGGCAATATCTATTCAACCAAAAACTGTAGCTAAAATTAAAAACAAGAGCTTTTCTGTGCTTGCCTGACATGGACTCTATTAATATAAAGTAGGTGCCCTGTAGTATGCTGGATTACTTCAGTGTACAATTAATAAAGCACATAAATGAAATGCCTTCTTTTGCCCAAACTTTCAAGTGAGTCAGTTACTCATCAGCTCTCACAAACTGAAACACGAAGTTACTAGAAAGGGTTTGTTGATTTTAAATATATTTAATGCGTTTTCTAGTTACTGGTATGACACAATAAACTTTAATTATGCACTCATCAAAAAGGAAGTATCATTTCATTAATATTGTTAAAAATATCGAAGCTTCTTTGCCGAATTTTTAAGATTTTGCCCAAAATTTTCACAAATCTAAACTTTTGGATGTGCACTTCCACCCCCAGCTCCTACATCACTCATCACTGGGCTAAAGTACAGGCTGTAGGTAATATTTTATACAATGAAATCTTCGAGTTTCCTCACCACAACTCTTTCCTTAATTTCAATGTCAATACTAAGGTACATATTATTATGTCAAATTGCTATAAAACGTCGTTTGTGCACTGCCGTGGATGGTTCACATACTATAGGTTACAATTTTTGACAGTGACCATTGTGCTCACCAAGACTATAGGCTGGAAAATCTGATATTTGACACCAGATTAGGCTACTTTCAATCCAAATCGCTACCGCACCAGAAAAAGTCATACTTCGTAATATAATTGAGTAGGAATCTTTGTTGTATTTCTCGAACTGCTTTTTGAACAATAATAGCGCTAAATTCATCTTCACTGGAATCGCGCTGTTATCTCAATCAACTTCTTACTAGTTCGATCCAACAGTCTGTATCAAAAGGTAATTTGCAAGCAGTTCACGAATTAGCTTTGATGAAACGCATCAATACTTCACACTATGCTTTTGTGACGACACAGTAGGGTCGAAGGTACCTGTGATCTTACCATACATCAGGTGATTTCGATTTTTATTTCAAATCCGGTTTTGCGCATTTCATAGGATACATTGAATTAATGAATTAATCCAGTTTTGCTTTATTGTGGTCTTGTTTCTAAATGGCCTGACTAGTTCTTGGCTTTAATTTCCTCTTATGTTTTTCACCGTTCGTAGCTCGTGTAGGTCAGTTTGATTTGTTTTCCGCCTTTTCAGTTTTCTGCCACGTTTATTTCTATCTTGTTTAATTGGTTGTTTTATTACGGATGCATTTGCTTTAACTTAATTTGTTTTCATTTTTGCTTGCAAACATTATGACTTTGCATTGCCATTTTGTGCTTGCATATTTATCCATTTGTTTGTTATTTTTGTGTTGTTTTTATGTATTTAATCACCATGCATGTGCGTGTATATAGGTAGGCTACTGCCAGTAGTTTTACATGTGTTTCAGATGAGGTGCTACGATTGGTAGGAGTGCTACAAGCAATTACGAGCAAGCAAAACGCCTTGAAAACGGTCTTACAATATCGTTTGACAGGATACTTTCCAGAATAGCGACAATGAGTTATGCAGGGGTGGCCAACCTTTTGCACACCATGCGCCAATTTTTCCAAACGTGAGTAGAGATGCGCCATACCATCGGACGTTTCTTGTAACAATGTTACTTCACATCATTCGTGATTTACCACGTGATATAATCGAATGCAAATGGAACATCTGGTAAAGCAGCAAATAAACTTCAAATTTACTTACTTTTTAATGAGATTTCAAACATTTCACCTGTTTTTAAATGTTTGGAGTTCAATTTGTTACTGAGAGCAGCAGAAAATTCTTCAATTTTGAATCAGTCAGGTCCGACCTCGTTTTTCTTTTAATCAATTTCACGGACGGAAATGCTTATTTGCATGTGTACGTCGTTAGAAAACGACATACATATAACTTGAGCGAATTTTCTTGGTTCTGGGAAATTTTCACATGGTAAGGGATAAGGATCGCCAGAAATTAATCACGTCGTAAGTACACGGGATTGAAGAAAGCGCATCAAATTTCGTTTTCAATATTAAATTTGATTTGAAGTCAAGAAGTTCTATTTATATGACACTTGGCATTTTCATTTATCTTTCGTTCACTAAGTGAAAATGGGTTTATAAATACTAAAATGTGGTCTTCTTCTTTAGCAAAATCAAAAAAGCGATTTTCAAATGAGTCTCGCAATAACTTGATCTTTATAGTCCATTTCTCATATTGCCATTATCATTCAATCCGCTCCTTTGTATACGGAGACTAGCTTGTATCATCATTTTCTAACTGCGAAATGAAGAGTTTTAATTCCATCTTGGAAGTTTGTTTCAAGATGATAACAGGCATCTCATAATGGATTTTAAGGAAAAATAACGATAAAAACATTAGAAAGGTTTACTATCTCACCTTATTACGATTACAGGTATACAATGCGCCACTTCAAATCATCCAATGCGCCAGATTTGGCTCATGCGCCATAGGTTGGCCAACCCTGAGCTATAGTATGATTTCCAAATGTCTATGGAAAGAAATCCTTTCTTAGCAAAGAATCAAACACTAAGACAGCTATGTCCAGCCAAAATGGCTTACTGAGCCAAAAATTATGTCACTGTCTTACCCAGGGCCGCACATTGAATGGCATATTAATAATGAGGGCCGCACATTGAATGGCTTACCTTGTTCTTAGCAAACTGAATTTAGCTTCGGCTAATGTACTGAAAGCGTTCGAATCCTAATTGCAGTGGCGACAGACGTAATAAAGTGGCACTGAAGACTACCTACATCAAAATGTGAAATTCAAGATTATCAAAATAAGGACAGGTTATCAGTATAGGATATTTTACTACAGCGAAAACTTTAACTAGGCCGCACAAAACCTTCGACCAGTGGCGTAGCCAGCCCAAAAATTTAGTGGGGGCCAAAGAATTGGGGGGGGGCAAAATGCTTGATTTTAGGCGAATAACACTATTTTGTTCATAAAAACGCCTCT
>JGI24021J15306_10003003_pt1 | contig 18764 bp, 10 predicted proteins | sample Ectturendosymbi1_FD_15306 | JGI IMG/M metagenome (IMG submission 15306)
GGATGGCACTCAATTGGTTGTGTTAGGGGGACTGGGGTGGTCGCGTCACATTTGCATTCCTAAAGGTTTCATGTATTTTCGCGATCACTTCATTTCTACAATTCTTTCCTTCACTGAAAGTTATTTAGCTTTGTCTTACGTGCTGCTATAGCCCATCGTTGCTGTACTATAAAATCACACAACAGAAAAAGTCGATGTCGGCAGTACAAATTCAAGAAGAGTTTGCAGTGGGAGTCCATTACGTCACATTGGCATTTACTGCACTTGCACTCACGCCTACATCCCTGCATCCACGATGCTTCAGGACAACGTGATGCAGCTGAGCAAATTGCTGCTGACAGGTTACCAGTTTTCCAGCGTAAGGATCCCGATAGAATATGGCGGTCGTGTTACGTGGTGCTAGATCAGCAGTTTTGTAACAGCTGGACTGTGGCCGTGGTCTGGATACCGGGGTGGTCGCGTTAGTGAAATAAGAGTTAATACATTAGCATATGGGAAGACCGCGTTAAAGTGGTCGTGATTGCGGGGTGATCGTCGACGGGGTGACATCGTATATTTAAAACATTCCACCGGTGTTTTGTGAACATTTATCGATATGGTTTCAAGTCTCTAGCAAGAAATGGAGACTTGAAATCAATGAGTTTGTGACGTCCATATAAGCTAACGATTCGTTGTCTTTTGCTCAAGCTTTTTTTGTTTCAATAATACAAATCCTTAGGTTCGTTCATTTACTTTTTCCTATTTAACGACAGTTTTATATGTATAGAAAGGGCCCCTTTCTAAGTTTCAGCCTGGGGCCCGACACAACCTTAATCCACCCCTGACGTCAGCCACATGCATTTTGTTTTTCAAAACCCAAGTTATTCTACAGTTGGAAAAACACTTTAAGTATCTTTTAGGTAATGACAAATACTAATCGTACACATATAGGTTTAAAATATTAAACGCATTTTGAAACGGGCGCATTCTTCAACAAACATCATGACTGTTTACATGAGGAGTAGGGAAAATTTTCAAATAATTGATTTAGCAAATATTCAAGCGATTTCTTTGCTTGCAATAACCTAGTTTATTAACTTACGTTTTGCGACTGGGCCATAATCAATGACGCTTTACAGCTGTGGGTGAGTCGTAGTATCGTGTTCATGACGAAGATAGTAAAAAGCAACATTCATGTCAAAAACGCTCATGCGGTTGGCTACATATATAGGCCTAGCGGAAAAGGGAAAGCTCCACAATTGATGTGAACAATCAGAAAGTTAAAAAATAAGCAGTAATGCCGTGCCAATTGTGTTCGCACTTTTAAGAAACAAAATGCAAGTTCTGGAACTCTTCCGCTTTTCAAACGAAAAAGATCGCATGATGGCAGCAGTGTATTTGCGTGCCACATGTATTGCCTGGCCAAGCCGGCTTCGCTGACGATAACTGCGAAACAAGTTTGAAGATATCATTTTTGTGTGCTATTACAAAAAAATAAGAGCAGAATTGTGCCTCTAAGAAGACAGTTTAAATGATGTACAAATGCTCAGACTGCTCACAGTAGTCTCTAGCAAACCTTTAGTGACAATTATAATCGGTGACGTGAAAAATTAGTCCTAACCCTAGCCTTCCCCATGCAAAGTAATATGCCAATCTGCTGCAGCAATTGTTTGCTGTGGAAGCGCATGTATAACCTAAAAATTTGCACATATGCACAAAAATAACCGAACAGATGAGATATCCTCCAATGCAAATTTACATATGCGCTATTTCCTGGCTTTTTACGATTGGTGTGCAAATGTTTTTAGTGTTTCGGAAGCACCTCCGCACGTGGTTTCTGCTCGGGGTCAGGTAATTTATTAGGAAATAAATGTCATCGCTTTCATGTCGCCTATAATCATTTATAAAACTCGTGACGAATACTGCTGAAGACATGCCATCAATAGCAAAAAAAGGCTAATTTCCTTTCCTTTTTGGTGAGGAGGACGTCTTCATGTTCCTGAAAATCATTTTGGTAGGCCTTATATAGTTGAAAGATTGATATGATATGGGTGGTGTCGTAACACAAACTCCAGGGGTTTCATTTTGCATTAAGTGGGCAGCAGCAAGGAGACGCTTATTCATCTCGATTTGTTTGTTACCATCACTGATCCATTCACGTACGCAAACTGCCGAAAGTTGAAGCTGGTAAAACAAGAAATTTAGATCAGCCTGCTGCCGAAAATCTATATTTCATCGACGTGAAAGAATGTGCTTCGTGACGAAGATCTTTTAATGACAGTGAAAGGATGTCATGGGAGATGACAAATTATACATAAAAGTGCCATTTTTAAAAATTCTCTTTTACATTTTTTCCCACTGCTGCGTTCACACACCTCTTCCGCTCCAAGCCGTTGATCGCCATGTGCTGGTCAATGCAGAAATGCGTGCTACTGAGGATGATCGCTTCTTCTGTTTGTTTGGTTACAACTTGAAGTAAAGCAAAACATGTAATGATTTAGGAATTTTATATGAGCAAAAAGCTGCAAATATTCGTCTGAAGTCGATATTGAAAGTGTTAAATGTGCTGGTTTTGCCGTTAATTGGAAAGGAATTTCAGATAACGTTTCGACGGATCATGGAAGGTAGTGCGCATGACTTGCTTCTGTCTTAGTATTTCTGCTTAAAACTTCAGCACAAATAACGCGTGTTATCAAAACAGCAAACAATCTTCTAAATCAGTGATTCTCAACGTGGTCCAGGAATTTCTAGCGGTTCACAGAGATTTCCATAAATCCTAAGACTGAACATGGCCGTGAGTTCACTGACCTATGTGCAATACATTTTCGACTAGCTGTTTATGAGGTCAGCATAGCAAAGTCAATGTGGTCCATCGTCGATGGACCATCGGATATTTGTTTTAAAACGATAGTCCATGGGCCAAAAATGTTGAGAACCACTGATTTAAATTATAAATAAAACATGAAGTACAGTACACAGTACAGGAAACTGAAAAAGACAAATGCTTTCACATACAGGAAGTAACGAAGTAACAAAAACTAATAGACAGTTTTCTTTACATATGTGTGAGGTATTCACATAATACACCACTTTTTTGCATGTTCATGTTACCCGATACACCTATCTCTTAACAAGACCAGATTCCTCATAGACTATGAAAGCTACAGGCATTTTAAAATGCTTTACTCAAGGTAATGGGTAAATATTTAACCATATTCTAAAAAGTTGCACTTGTTACCTCTTCACTCTGTTTGCACATTTTGTACTTTTATTTAAGTTTGGATGGTACTACTTTTGAATGTGATGCTAAACTTGGTGCACTTTCTAACATTGTTTGCCAGTAGTTCATCAGCATGTTCTTTGAGGCTCGTCGTGACCGGGATTATGGCACAATAACACCATCTGAAAACTTCTGCCCAATTTCAAAATAAAGTTAAAGCTTTCCCAACATAGAAGTTGTTTAAAAAGTATTTACAATGTCTTATTTAAGTGCACCAACAAATATTTTGACCTATTTTGAAATTAACACCAAAAATATTAGGACAAAACATTTCTCGTAAAAATGAAAACACGAAATAGGAAAATGCAGTCTGTTGAAATTTGATGCACAGATGCAGTAGATCAGACAGCGTTATGTTCCAGAATATTTAAAAAGTAGTTTTTTTAGGCAGGCACTCAGGGTTCTGGCAATGATTTTGTCGTCAAGCGTAGAGCCGATAGATTGAAGGCCGCACGTTGTGATGAAATCCCATATGAAATGCTGAAGCTTTGAACAGAAAAGACATGTTTTGGTCATCTCGTGAAAGTCAAGTGGCCTGCGATCTGAAAAGGCCACCGAAGGATTGACAAACCGAAGTGTTCATCCCTGTACATAAGAAGGGAAACAAGAGGAAATGCACCAAATACTGGGACATATTTTTCCTTAGCCTTACTGCCTTGGGAAAGTGCAGACCAAGTGCTTTGAAAGAAGATGCTGCGAGATAGCTGAACAAAAGTTGGAGTATGACCAGTGCGGTTTTCTTCCTAGCCGTAGCATCACAGGCCAAATTTTCACTTGCCAACAAAATATCGAAAAGTCTCGAGAATATGCAAAATATTTATACACTTGTTTTGTCGACCTCGAAAAAGCATGCGAACGAATACCTTGAAAAACTCTTTGGGAATTTTCACCTGTTGCTGACCATACGTAGTTGTATTCCTACTCAAACGTTTGCGTCGTGCGAACAGCATTAAGTCAAAACCTTTCGTAGTGGGTGTTGGAATCTAGTAAGGGCGTGGTGATCAGTACGTTGCCATTCTTTTTCATATTCTGTATGAATTGGATAGGCAATCACAGCCATGTCCATACGTGTGTTACTGTTGGAAGTTTTTATTTTATTTAATTCAGGGATTTGTCCTTACGACATCATGGGGTAAAAATCAGAAAGAAGCGTTTTACTAAAGTGTTAATTGATCATTTGAAACACTTTTAAAAAATACATTTGGGTATTCCATAAATATTGTCATCATCATGCAATCTATTAACTTAACCGATATTATTTCAAGTACTCACAAATTTTAACAGCATGGGTAAAAACAACTAAATATTCTGTGTCATGCGTTGATCTTTTGAAGTCTGAAAAGGCGTTATATCACAACTTCAAGAGAAAGTGCGTTGTCTGATAGAGTAGGGTCGAACACTGTTGAACAAGACCGCGCAGCGCGCACTTGTAGGAGAATTCCATAAAAAGTACCAGCTGCAGACTGCAGTACAGATATGGAAATGGCACAAAAGTTCAGAGGAAGATTGTTTGTGTAGAAGGGCCAAACGATGACGACCAACACATCGGAAGAGCTAATCGAGAGATTTCAGGAAGCATACTTGCAAAGCGGTATCAGGACAACAGCCACCTGGATAACTGGCACCTAGGATAATGCGTTTTACCCATCGTATACGAGCTGTCAAATTCAGTTTGCAATATCGTATTGCGGCACGTAGAGGAGTTCACGAGACGGTTGGGAACAACTGTGCTACGGTATTTTTGCTTCAACATAGCGCAGCAAAAGTGAGTCGCGACATTGCTATTGCGGCCATGTAGCTCGCAAATCAAAAGCTAAGGGTAAGGCAATCCACAGAACGTAACATGCACGGAAATAGACGGATGTAACGAGTGCGTGGAGTGAATACGGTACAATAATGTGCATGAGAGAATTGTGCTGCGGAAAAATTAAAAAAACTGGTAAACAATTAGGGTTTGCATTGACTTAAGAATGTTTATGAGGATGTAGTGACATCAATACGGCATTCTGGTCAGAGGACGAAAAAAGTGGTCAGAGGAAGAATAAACTTTCGTTATACACATCTGTGATTTCTAAATATTTTACATGAATGCAGCAACTTTGAAGTTCAAATGGCTTTAATGGCAATATACGTAGAGAATTCAATATGTCCTAGGTGGCAGGTGTCCAGGTAGCATTTTTCCTGAGTGAGAATTGCCCTAGGCGGCAGTTGTCCTAAGTGGGACTTGTCCGGGTAGCACTTGTCCTAGGTGGGTGTTGTCCTAGGTTGCAGATGTCCTGGGTGGCTGTAGTCCTAGAACCGCGTGCGAATCACCAGAAAGGCCAATGAAAAAATCTTAAAACGCACGAATCCATCTGCAAAATCCACATGCGTTTAATATCCACAATCTGAGTTTTGTGAACAAATCTTGTTCTGCTAAACATGTAGCCTGTACAATTTCATACGCTTAGAGTGTGTATTACTCAGATATGTGTAAATCTCAATTTGTTTAAAAAATTTTGGACCCCCTGTGTTTATCATTGTTCAAACAACTAACTCGAACACTGTGCTGTACGCTTCTGGCGTGAACCAGTGCGTCTTTCAAGATAATAAAAGAGACGGTACAAAAACTGATGAATGATGAGCTAATAGAAACTCACGTTTGGATTCGACCCGACAAATGAAGTGTAGCTATTCCAAAGGTAATCACATGTTAATCAACAACCCTGAAGATAAAAAAAATCGAACACTTGATGAAAGTTGTGAAAAAAGTAATTAAGAAAGGTATCTTGATTTGATCCTTGACGACAAACTCAACGGGAAATCACAAATTGATGGCCTGGTAAATCAACTTTGGAAGGCATGTGGCATATTGTACTAACTGAAACTACACTAACATGTCAGTATTAAATTGTGTTTATTTTTACCCGTTCCAATTATACTCAATTTTCAACGGGTCGGAATCAACAAGAACACATTACTCCCACTCAACATGCTTTAAAAATGCATGTAAAGCTTGAAGTTATCAACATAGAGTTCGAATAAATCACTGCTATTCCAAACATTCATTTATGCATGTTTTAAATTTATTTTACTTTTCTGTTGGTAATCTTTTGCGCTCTTTTGGTTTTCAAACTGGTTTTCAATCATAAGCATTAAACTAGACTTGTAGCAGTTCAAAAATTTTACTTATCTGGAACGAATTCTGTCTTAGGGAATTTCCCCTACATAGGAAGGTTTTAAAAGTTCTTTCTCCATTTGAATTCGACAGACTACAAGAAAACTTGTCTTGCCCGAACTTGGTTAAAATACACAATGCATTATATTTATACATATCTTCTGTTGTTTTGTTTTGTGCAAGTGCTGTTGTTCACTCTTCTATTGCACTGTTTCTCATCCTTCCCATGTACAGTTTGATCATTTCACGCAGGTTTGACCATTTTCACCTTTTTTTGCACAAACAATATTTTGCCATTTGTGCCACTTTTTACTGCATCATTCTATCAATGCCACATGTGTATACCATCATTACGCTAATTTGCCTTCATGTTTCAGTAACTTCAATTTGTGTATCATATTACTAAAAATTCGGTTGGAAGACATAGGGACAAATTGGTCTTTTGTCAACCCTCTTCGCGTCATCCAGAAGCAGCTGTGCAAATGTAAGCATCCTCAGATTATAACATTTTATTTTGTGTCAGACTCATGGTTCATATGACAAAGGTACTGGAATAACACAATAAAACAAATATGGTTAGTTATAGTGTAGTACAGAGCAAGTGTTAGATCAGGGGTTGTTTCTCTGACCAAGTACCCCTTCAGCATTGTGACAGAGGAGCATGTGCCCCTAAAATTTATTATGACAAAAAAGCTGAGCACAATAACGAAAATCCAATGAATTTTAAATAGAACTTTCACATTTGTAGAACTGTAAAGGTAGACTCCGTTTTTATGTCTCAATGTTAATATATTTAACATTAAGCATATAATGTTATGAAAGCAATATTCACTGACATATAAACATTTGGAAATAATTAATATATAAACACACTTTTCCCTTCTATTGCTAACCTAAATGTACCCCAGGTTGGGAACCCTGCGTTAAATGATAAACACAGACAACGCAGGGAGATGCCAAACACTGAAACAACGCACCAGCTATAACTGCATGCACTCATCATCATATAGTAATCCGACAGTGGGAAGAAAAATGAAGATATTTTAACATCAGGTTTTGAAGCAAATACAGTAACTAAAATCGTCGGATAGAGATGCTCACAAAAGCATGTAATTTGTTTTGTTAATCTTTTGCTTTTGTCATATGTTACGAATATCAACTGTTTCATTTCATGCATGGTTGGATGAAATTTATTGGGATGCACTGCATTTTGTTTGTTATTGTTGTACATAGATTACGTAATATGAGTCACACAAATGCACGAATGAACTTAAACTTAAGCATGTGAACACCTAAATTCTATTGAAAGCAAACCTAGATAGAAAGCTGCAACTAGCATACGCAGCAACTGTGGTAATGAAGGCATAACCGCAAGTGCTGCAAAAACACTAAACCGATGCTAATACAGGCTGATAAAGTCAATGGCAATATAAAAACGTTACAAAATAAAAACAATATCACATGGCAAGACATATGACAAAAACAAACGCAGAGAAACTATTTTAAAATAATTTAGAGAAATCATTAGATCTGGCACGACCTAATCGCATATATCAAAGGTTTGTCATGTTGCAGACTTTGAACTCTGTTTTTAAGAAGTAGCCTACAAGCCACAGGCACGTATTCCAACAACACTGAATCCGAGAACGCTTTTCAAATCACTTGGCCTTCTTACTCTTAATGTGCGAGCATAGATCACTTTCCCAGCAGCGCCGTATTTAGGAGGGGGCCCAAGGGGCCGGGCCCAGGGCCTCCACCAAAGAGGGTCCCCCACCATCTTCATGTGTTTAGCCATATGTACGAAATGTACGACATGTGCGTGCCACTTAGTCATTTTTATTAGCGAGGAAAGTTTGTTTGTAGACGCTATTAAATTATCGGTCGTCCAGCCAGAGGGCAGTATTTCACTTGTACATTATTTGGTATTGTGACGAAATAACTATTACACTTATTGTTTTCCTGAAAGTCAGTCAGGTATCTGAATCTAGTGAATGCAAGGCCAAGCCACGTAGAACGCAATAGCTTACGTCTCTACTCGTTACTGGTAGATTTTGCGTCTGCCTTACTCAGATTTGCACAGGTCGTATATGAGTAGCGTTATTAAGTAAGGCTAATATACGTCCTCTTTTTGGAGTACATGTCCAATTTTTTCATGAGAAATGAAATGATCTTCGAGGACATTCAAAACTGTCAAAATATTCTCCTTTTTACATTTCATATTTTACGTTGCTATAATTAGTGACGTAAATCAAGGTTTGCGCTGTGGTAAGCTTAAAGGGGCCCAATGGCCAACTGTACGGGATCCACTAGTTAACACTTAGAAAAAACATGAGAATTGATGGTGAATCCGGATGTGGATGGCTACACTAAAACCGTAAATCACAGGAAAATAATCCGAAAAGCACACAAAAACAACAACCTACTTGCAACCAAAAGAATGCTAAAACCGAAATATAAGTTAAGTGGGAGACCGGTTTTTGCATTTAGCTTGCCGGGGCCTATTCGCCCCTCTGTCCCCCGTCAGTTACGCCACAGGCTATGATATGTTGTATTTACTTACAGTAAGCTGTCCCTACTCAACTGCAACAAGATATGAGTTATTGGCGTAGCTTAGTTTGCAGGATGGCCTGCAAGTTGTCTAATTAATCTATGTTTTGGTTGAGTTAATTCTCGGCTGGAGAGGCTGGAATTCTTTCAAATTAATCGTCACATAACAGTGGTAAATCGTTTTTTAATATCTCAAATGACTTTGGCATTAGAGCGAGTACTTCCAACTACATTATAGGTACTGTACTAGCTTTGCTGATGAATCGTGATACGATGATCAATGTATTGTACGTAGCTGTAGTACTTTCTAGTACAGTGCAGACCCGATATAACGCGGATGTCGGGATCCACAACATCACACCGCGTTATAAGTGAGTCGCGTTGTACTGAGGTATTTTATTACGTAACAAATGGTATACAGTCATGACCAAGAACATATATTTCCATGACAATGTGATGTTTATACTAAAAACGAGTCCAGGGTTGACTGTTTCAGTGCTTGTCTATTCTTTTCCTTGCGATCTCTCGTATTTCTTTCAAGTGTAGGACGTGAATCTTGAAAAGTACTGTATCGCAGCAAATCAGTTATGAAATCGGGGTCCATACTCAAACCGCGTTATATCCGATTCCGCGTTACATCGGATCGCGTTATATCGGGTCTACAGTGTAATTATAGATAATCAGTCATGCTAAAAATTGAAGAAATTCGTCAGGAATATCCCTTTTTCTGAAACGGACTAAATGATTTTGAAGACGAGTGAGTTACGTGTGGTTGCATTTACAAAGTTCGCAGAAGAGTGAAGACTATTATGACTTTGTGGATATTGAGTACCAAAAACTTATTTCTCACAGCGTAATCAGGTGGCCATCACTTTATCCTAGCTTGTCAAGGATGCTTCAAATGCACCCAGCTTCGCATTCATACTCAGGCGCGTAACGAGGGGGGCTAAGCCTGCCCTGAAATTTTTCGCCGCCTCTGTGAAATGTGTTGGTCATAGCTCAAAAAACTATTTGGACCCCTCTCAGAAAATTCTTCCCCNACCTAGTGTCCCAAGCTGGCGAAAAGAACACCAACCAAATGCAGTTTATTGTAAAATGATGGAACATGAAAGATAGACAAAATATTTTGCAACTTGCAATACCACTGAATGCTTCAGCGAACTGATAAAGATGGCATAGTTTTACTTCAGCGTTATGGCTCATTACGCTAATGTAGAACGATTTTTTCCTTGATGCAGCCAAAAACCTAACAGAAAGAGAAATCTTTCTAATTGAACCAGTTTCTACTCTATTAAAAAAAAGAAGATGCGATGTTTCTAGCAACTGGTTTTTCAAATAAAATGTGGGAATATTTGGTTGAAATATGAAACAGGTTCATTTTGTGCTATTTAAAACATCTTTCATGCAATTAGTTTCATAGCATTGTTAAACGCGATTTTACATTTTAAAGAAATTTAAGAAAACTGTGAAATATTCATGAGGTAAAGAGGACAAGAAACTAAGGATTTTGTTTCGTATATTTTGACTGAAACATCGTCCACACTGGACGTCTTACATCAATGCTTAAACCTTATCAGTAGGCCTAATCGATATTTTACTTTTTAAGTATAGATCATACACTGAAGTAAGTGGCAGTCGTAAGTTGTCCTCCCTTTTTGCGATGAAAATGTGGCTGCCTTACTGAGCTTATCAATAAATAAATATGGACAGAAGGGGATTGTCATCTTAACGAGTATAGAGCTTATCCAAGTGGTTCTAAAAGACGTAACAAAGAAAAAGAGACAAAAATGAGAGAGGAAGAAGTTGCAGCTAAGCCAAAAAACATTCAAGTGGCAATTTTGCAGTGGCAGTGAAGTGCAGCGGAGGCATTTCTGCGGAGCCTGTACGAGGACAGAAAATCGAAGAACCTGTTGTGACAGACTTAGATCTACGTAACGATGAAAATATATCTCTTTTAACCAGCAGTCCAGTAGCAGAAGAACGTCAAGAAGTATCATCGAAACGCACGATAGATGAGACGGCTGACGGTATCATTGGAGGCACGATATCGGTCTCTGGGCCCTCTGGCCAGCCAATGTACCGGTAAAAAATGCGGGAATATTGGTTGAAATATGAAAAAGGTTCATTTTGAAATTGTGATGAAAAGTCATTTTTAAAACATGATGTTCCACAACACAAACGACAGGATTAAAAACTTGTCACGGATATGTACCACAAGTCTTATTCGTCGCCAGAACCACGTGGCGGAGTAATTGACAGAAGCTGGCTTTGTTTCTGTCCTTCACAAACCTGTGTTTCATTTGTAGACTGATGTGCGCGGATACGACGAAATGTGCGCATTTCCTTATTAGAAAAGGAATCTTCGACTGGAAGCACGCTCTTGAGCGCCTGAGGATCCACGAGCATTCAATGGAACATATAGATGCCACGATTACATTTAGTTGCAGATGTAATTAATCACTATGAAGAATTGATACAGAACCAACCAGTCAAGTCAATCAATGCGAACAAAATAGGAAATCGCCTCTGCCTGCAATGTTTGGTTTCTGTCGTAAAATTTATTGCTGAGAGAGGACTGGCGTTTAGAGATGATGAAAACTTTGGATCGCCCAGAAAGATTTTCCAAAAAATTTTCAAAACTTTTTTCCAGCAAATATTGAAAAAAGAAGATGCGATGTTTCTAACAACTGGTTTTTCAACAGTTTAACAAATCGCTAATCATTGCCAAATCCCATGTTGCATCATGAAGTTTTTTTACAGTTGTGTTAACAAATGTGACATCACTAGATTACGTCATAATAGTAATGATATGTGGAAATACCAGTGACTTCATCGATCATCCTCTACCTAAACATTTTGTAACCGCACATGGGGCCTCCCAACACGCCTGGGCCCCAGGCCCCCACCATCTAAATCCGGCGCTGTTTCCCAGGTCCCACGGAAGGTAGGCAGTTATCTTGCAAAGATTCTTGAGCATAGCCAAACACTTTCAGTAGGTTTTAAGGAGTAAAACCAACTTCCACCGCTTCCAGTGCAATGACTATTTATTGTATGATATGTCTTATAATTACAACGAAACTAAGCAAGTGCAGGGACGCTGGAGAACGGGGGTGCATGATGGAGTCACTGACCTTTGAAAGAGGTAGAACGGGAGCACAGGTGCCCTTACATAACAGCATCACAGGTAATTTCATGGTTCATTAAGGTCGACTTGAAACAAATTTATTGCAGCTCTTCGCGCACACAGAAAATTCAGAATGGTTTTCTATAATTTTTGTTATTATTTTTGAGATTAACATTGTTGCTGAACATGTAAATGCGAAAAGATTGACATTTGTGGGTGCGCTTTTGCACTGAACTCAACCAAACAGTTTTGAACTCTTGATACGTCGAAACATAATGATGGAGACAACTTTTGCAGTAAAACGTTCCCTATATTTTATACAGCCAGTGATGAAAGTATTAACAGCATGCGACAGTCTTGCTATGACGCCATCGATGTGATCACTGAAAGCTTCAACACACAGTTTCAACAGGAACCTATTTCTTTTCTAAGCAGTATAGAAAAAAACCTACTAAGGTCAATGTTCGAAAGTGGTATATCAGAAAACAACCTAACAATGACGAACGCTTTGATTGATAAAGACAGACTGAGACTGCAACCTGATGAATTGTCTACAATCCTTGGTTTTTCAACATAGAGGCGAAGAAGAAAATAACATCAATCTCCCGTATTTCAACAGGCGCTAAAATTTTCAATTCAACGCCCTCTGCAAAAAAACGCTACTCCGAGGTACATCAGGTAATTAGATTGTATTGCACTATACCTCTGACCTCAGTATCATTCGAGCGTTCGTTCAGGGCAATGCGCCGATTAAAGACATGGCTACGCGCAAATACTGGGGGAAATCATTTAATAGACCATATTGTTTGCAAGTGTTCAAAAATGTCGTGTGGATAACATTGACATCAAAACTGTTGCTAGGGAATTCGCGGAGCAGAATATCAACAGTACAGCCTACTTAGGAAAATACGTATAGCAATTCAGCTAACGTTTTCATATAACATGTATTACTAATCGTATGCACGGACAAGTTGTGTCGAATATTTCCTATTGATAATGAACTTTCAAACACATTCTCATTTGTACCAAACTACTGTCAACTTCTGTAGCTCTTTTGTTTTGCATGCGGTGAATGATTTGTGTCTTAGCAATTACTTCTGATCGGATACTCGGAGAAATACTGTATCACGCATTCTGCGGTAGAACAGTGATTTACCAATGTGTTGAAAGTTTTGTATTGCTTAATATCAGCGACTGTTTATTACTACAGTAAGGCTACATGCCATGTTTAGTTTTATAACCTTGTTTTGCTTGTTCTTTTGGCAACAAATATCTTCGTTTTGTTTGTTGGTTTTATGGAGTTTTCATAAAATTCTTCTAGTGTAAAATTTTTGAGGCTTGTTAAATAAATACTATACTGGAAAAAAAAAACAATCACATTCGTAACGATTTTTTTGTTTTTTAAACGTTTCTATTGCCCTCAATTCTTTTACTGCCCCCCTGCCCTACCGCTACTCCGGCATCCCTGAGCAAGTATGAACAAAAAATCAAGTATATATAGCTAACCACGAAATAAACTATTGCTTAGTGAGCAACTCAAGTACTTTTTTAAAGTAGAGTTTCAAATGATTAAAAACTAAGACTCCAGGAAGTTAAAATGTGTGACTCGGTTTGAATCGGGGAAAATTGAATCCGACTCGCGGATTGAGTCGAGGCTTTTGTAAAATTTAAAATCGATTTTCTCATAAAATATGTGAGTCGTGTAGAGTCAAAACATTATATTTGCAAATCTTGACTCGAGTCAGGTCATAGAAAATCATGATTTGATCAGGTAGTCATTACTAGTTGTTTGCGCAGGTGTACCAAAAAAGGACTGTAGTGGAAATTATTTAAAGTAGTTTTTCAAATGACTGTAACTGATAAAGCACCTTCATCAAAACCTCTTTGTGAGAGTTCTTAACTTTTGAATAGTAAAATATTGGTTTGTGCTGTGACAAAACCGTCAGTTCTATTTTTTCATTTGTTTTTTCAAACAAAGAGTGTTGTTCCAAAGTGGCACGAAAACATTGTTTTTTGACCAATTAATCACATTCCTATGTTGTTTTCTTCTGTCTGTACCAACCGATTTTTATTGCTTTAGATCCTTTTTTTCTAATATTTAATTCCACGGATGTGGTGCTAACATAAATGGTGTCGGAAGGAACGAATCCAAAAAAATAACGATGTTAAAAAAGCTTCCAACTCACTTTAAAGCAAAACGTGAAAAAAGGTGCGGGAACGCCATTACCACGCGTTCCCGCCCCAATACGCCCCTGCTGGTTAGTTCATAAACCAGGGTTTATATTTGTTGTAATTCTTGATACCTCGTCAACACATGCATATGTTTCCGAAAGTCCGTTGTCAGGTGAGGGCAGGTAAAGTCAACAAATATTTATATTTCTATTTGAGTAAGGACTCAGGATGTTCACTTCTTAGGTAAATTTCCTATTCTATTTGACATCACAGTGGCTAATGGTTTGCTGAGAAAGGGTTGCTTGCGACAGATACAGATTTTTACATGGTAGAAAAATAAGTCGATAAGATGCATCACAAAAATATGTCGATAATATGTATGACAAGCCTGTGGCAAAGTGCATGTATCAATACTTAGGGATCGGGTTTGCATTTCCCTCAAAAGACAGTTGTCCCCGGGACCGTGAATGATATTTTATCCAACTGCTGAACACTAAAAGGCGACTAACAGGTTCACATCTGCATCTGATATGGACAGTTGTACAGCTATGGTTCGCTGTTGGTTCCCGCAAAAATAAATATTTTTATGTCACTAGCTTCTTGGAACAGCAGCAGAAAGCTGCATAGGAAAATATGAGAAGAGAGTTCGATGAGCGACTTGTTGAGTCGGCGCTCTGCCATTGCTTCTATATTTATGCTTTCAGTTGACGTTCATAGTTATGAATACTTACCACTAATGCTCATTAATACTAATAGCTCACATAGCAGGCTATATTCACAGCGGTTTGTTACGTTAAAGTTATGCGTTTCTTGAAGGCAGCAAGCACGCCCTCTGGTAAGCTTCAGAGATTTTATATTAGACATCGCAATACTGCAATGTCATCGTGGCGGCTTCGCGTTCTTTCAAAAACGACAATGCAGCGACTTAGAAAGACTTGTAGAGAAGGAAAATTATTGCGAAGGACTATAAAAATGACAAAAACAAAAAATGTCAAACTTGAAGAAAAGTGGGGTATTCGAGGAATCTGCCTACCATGCTAAACTTGTCATTCATTCACTCAAGAATTTTGTCAGTGCGCTGAGCTTCCATGCAGCTGATTTTGTGCAGTTCAAAATTTATATATTATGATTTTAACACGCTGGTTTACACAGACTTTCGTAATTTGTTAGCAATACGTTTTGTCACGGAGCAGTGGCGTAGGATCTGGGGTGAAAGCACATCCCCAAAAGATTTGATGTGTCGACAATCCCTGAAAATTTGGGCAAAACCCCTAAAGATTTCGGCACAGATGCTTTGACACATTTGTTCTATTTGTGTGATAAATGAGACTGACTGAGTAAAAACGTCTGAATTTGACGTTTCTTCTCCAAAGAAAAACATTTTTTGTGTGACCTCCAAAAAACGATTGCCGCACAAAAACTTGTCGGGCAAGTTTGGGGAGATTCGGACAAAAATACTTCACACTCAGACCCCTAAATAGGAGGTCGCAGGAGGGCCTATCCCCCCTGGAAAATTTTTCTCACCCTTGGAAAAATATGTTGCACATAGTTTAAAACTACTGGACATAGTTTAAAAAATTTGGGCCCTCTCATAAAACACTTCACCACCCCTGGTGTCCCAAGTTGGTGCGAGACTGTTCACACCTCCAAAACTTTGCCTGTTCCTACACCTATGTCACATATTCTAAGGTTTGCTCAGGAGAACTTAGGCACATAATTAGGGGAGCGCAGGGGGGAAATTTTTCCCCCCTCTCTGAAAATATGTTTTGGACATAGTTTAAAACTATTGGACGTAGTTTAAAAAATATGGGCTCCTCTCAGAAAAATCTTCGTTTCCCCTGGTGTCTCAAGCTGGTTAACGGCCCTGGGAGGACTTGACGGCAACTTTAAACCAGGTGTCGTTTGGCACGTTGCTCAAGTTTTACTCTAGCCCAGGGGTGGGCAATTAGCGGCCCGCGGGTCACATGTGGCCCGCCACAGCGTTTTCAGTGGCCCGCGGAAGCATTCAGGAAAATCATCAAGTTTGAAATTTCCTCGAACTTATCACAGTAAATGTTAGTGTTCAGGCTAACTTGAACCGAGACTTCCTTCTATTTCTATTAGTGCAGCATTTCTCAACCTGAGGTCGCGGAGTCTTTTTAGGGTGCCCAAAGGTTTCAATGTAACGATATGTTTAACTTGTCGTGTTTGTCTTAAAACTTAAGTTCGAACCGCAAAATCTGGTCGTCGCAATGAATTTGCTTCTCAAAGCAGACTGTTTGTTGCGCATACCGTTATTTATTAAGTGCAATTTATAGTACTGGAGATACCAGTTCAAATATCACAATATGTTGCAAAATNTGANTGGCAATGTATGCATCCGAAGTCGCAACCTCAAGAGCAGATACGTCTCTCCATCGCCATCCACCGTTGTTGAGTCCAATCTGTTACTGTTGTTTATCATCTACAATCTTGCATGTCTTTTATCGAAATCCGAGGTGAAGTAAACCACAAGCGGTATATATCTTGTGTCAACTGACGCATTTGGTCGTTCTTGTTCTAAAACAGTTGTAGTCTTTGATACCAGCAGCTTATTATTGTGAAATTGCAGCCAGCACTCAGGTAGAAACATATTCTGCTTCCAAAGTATTATGATATTTCCATTTCTACTGTTGCCGTGGACAAGAAACGCAAGTATTTTGAAGAGTATTTCAAATTTGGTTTTACCTCCATAGTTGGAAAAACACAGTGGAGCCATAGTGTGTTTTGTGCAACGTTGTTTTCTTTGCTGATGCTGGGGAAACCTTCGAAGTTCATACAGCATTTAGAGCCAAAGCCTTCCAACATATCACAAATAAATAATTTATTCTAGCTTTAAACCAGTTGTTGACTAAGATAGCCTACCAACAGTCTGTTGTTGTGGAATTGTAGTCAACATTCAGGAAGAAGCGCATTGCAATGGTATAAAGGCTCTCAGTGCTAAGTATACGAAACCTTCGAAATTGATAGGGCATTTAGAGACAAAGCATCTCAATCACACCAGAATTTTTCCGACACCATGAAGCGAGTGTGAAACGTCAGAGACTTATCTTTCCACAAATTTCCACCAAGAAGACAGGCATCATATGAAGTCGCATTTGAAATTGCTAAGCAACATACCTCACACGATTGGAAAAACGTTTGTGAAACCCTGTTTGTTGAAAACAATAAAACAACTTCCTGGAGAAGCTAGTGAGGCAAACATGAGACAAATATCTCTTCCACCGATACCATTCAGAGGCGCATTTCAGATATGCCAGAAGATGTGAAAGACCAGGCGGTAAATCAGATGAAAGCATCTCCAATAACTCCAATGGTTTTTTCAAGTGGATGAGTCGACAAAAGGTACTTAATGTGCCCATTTGCTTGTTTTCATGAGATATATTGATTCAGGAGACATTAAAAGAAGAGTTCCTGTTTTGTGAGGATGTGCAAACTACCGGTACTACACGCGCAGATGTTCAGGAGAAGTAAAACTCTTTTTCGATTCTGCAAAGTTTCAGTGGAAATATGATTGTTACCCCTCTGTAAAATGTGCTGGATTCCACAATAAAAATTATCAATTGCATCAAATCTACAAGCTTTAACACTTTCCTGTTTCAAGAATTCTACAAAGACATGATTTCGACAAAGTAGTTTTTCTTTTGCACAAGTCTGTACGCTGGCTATCGAAAGGAGACATTCTAAGCCGCGCTTTTGTAATGAAAGATGAAATAAAGTTATTCTCAGAACTGAAAGCAAACGAGTTGTCTTGCATTAGTTACAAGATCTGATAGAAAAGGTCTTGCTTATTTGGCTGAAAATTTTGAAAGGTTTAAGCTAAAAGGAAAGGTTGCAAACATCATCCAGCTTCGCAACGAATCTACAAGAATTTTATTAGAAGTTCCATAACTGACCTCGTAAAGTAATGCAAAGAACCTTGCTATGTTTGAGAAATTGTCAAATGCTGTTGAAAAAACTGAAGAACTTGCTAAGAATTTGAAGACATCTGTAATAGACCACCTTCCATCTCTTGAAACTGTGTTCCAGTGATATTTATCTGAGCTCAAGAAAGAAGAAGATGCATTTTTACGAAATCCGTCCTCTACCTCTCTGGCTATAACCAATATTCTTGATGAAGTACCAGGACCAATTTTGTGATCTATTCATCGGCACATGATATTCTTCATGAAATGCCATTTTCTCGGTTCTGGTGAGCTGTGCGTGAATCATATCCACAACGTTCTGAACTGGCTTTCCAACTATTGCTTTCGTTGCCATAATATATCTCTGCGAGAGTGGTTTTCAGCTCTAGCTCACGTCAAAACAGAGGCACGAAATCAAAGAATAGTCCAGCATCATAAAAGATTGGCACTGTCGTACACTTACCCACGAATTTCGAAACTGGCCATACGGTTACAAATTACAATGTCAATGGTCGCATTGAAAATGTTTGTGAAATTAACTTGCCGTTTGAAATTAAATGTTATGAAATGCATTTTTGTGGT
>JGI24021J15306_10003005_pt1 | contig 18762 bp, 14 predicted proteins | sample Ectturendosymbi1_FD_15306 | JGI IMG/M metagenome (IMG submission 15306)
ACAGAAATCAGCTTCGTGTACATTTGCAGTTTAGATATCGTAGACATGAGCACACACTTAACATTTTACGAGGTTCATCATTTGAAATCGACCAGGCAACATTCTCAGCATAAAAATCTCTGAAATTTTATTTTACAGCACTACATTTTAGTGCATGTCAGGGTGTACAGGCTTTTAAGCTAATTTAAAAGTGTTTACCAAAAAAAAAGTTGACTACTATTGTTCTATGCCACCAACAACCAATGAGGCAACTTTTGTCATCAATAGTTCCTAAGAAAAATGCTATCTACTGACCCATGGAATTGTAGCATAACAGCTTAATGAAAATAACTCAACTTCCAACACACTGTTTTGGAAACCATGGGATTTTAATTGGAAAACTGATAAAGTTGCACACAATATATTGCTGAAAGATTTTGAAACACCTGAGAACATTGTAACAATGGTAATAATGAAACAAATGTACAAGCTCAACCTTAAAAAAGGTATTCATTTACGCATTCCAATGAACCTTCATTCAGAAAACATATCTGAAAACTAACTGCTTTTTCACACTTTTCAAATGCTTGAGTGAGCAAAATGTATGCCTAAACATGCCTAGATTCTTATCAACTGCACCCAAAAAAACTCGCAATTGTCAAGCTGCAGCAATCAAAGATAAACATATACTTAACAAACACTGATTCCTACTCTAGCAATAGGCCCAAACAAACTTTTAAACTGTGATCATGCTAAAATGTGCCACAAACATACTGTAAACAGAATATTTTACTCCTAACAAACAATATACTGAAACAAACACATATGCAATAAATGTCTTTCATTAACACTGAACTGACCATGCAATCACTAACATGGTTAATCCATTTTCGGCTTCAACAATCCACTTAGATCACTTTTGTAAGTACTATTTAGGATAACTAGTGATTTGAGAGAACTGCGTGATAAAAGGGATCGCTTTTTCTTCATTGTATTTCCACTTGCACTAAATGCTCTCTCACTTCTGGCACTTGAGGCAGGTATACTTAAAATTGCACAGGCTACCCTCTGCAATTTCAAATTGCAAATTGAATTTGGGAAATTGTTTTTAATATTAGTTGGTTGTCAGACCTTATCTCTCTGAATGTATTCAATAACTTCATCAATGTCTTGAGATGGTTCTGCTTAGTCATTATCCTGCCATTCAACAAACTCATCCTCAAACAAACAAGATTTTGACATTTTGTTTGGTTGAGCATATGCAAGCTCTGCCTGTGAGGTAACACCCAAAGCAATCTGGTTGGCACAACTAAGCATACCTGCATGCATTCTTGCAAGATCTTGAATTCTTTTTCAATCAAAAACTGTAGAAGATGGAAACTAAAAGACTTGAATTTAGGATTAAGTAAGAGTTGGAGTAAATGATAATCTGATACTTTGAATTTTTCTTCTAAACATGCCAGCCCTCTTTTTTTCAAGAACTTTAACAAGCATGAATCAGCAGGTGAACAAGACATGAACTGCTGCAATTTGAAAAAGCAAAGAAAAACTTTGAAGAGTTGGCCAGTGATCAGTTTCCAACTGCTTGGTGACATCTTCAAATGGTTCTTAAAACTGAATGAGATCAGCAACTACTAACATATCCCCTTCCATAAATATCAATTTTGATCTTTTTATCTCAATTTCTCTGATTTCATCCACATTTTGTTCAAATGATCTCAGCATTGTTAAAGTTGAGTTCCAGCATCTGTAGTTGCTTTGTTTTAATGTTCATTTGAGCTTATTGTTCAGCCCGGTTTGTTTGAAATACGCAGTAAATGATTTAACAGATGAAACTGTGATTTGTATCTCATGGACAAGAGCAACATCTGGATCATCACATGAGAGAGGATGGACAGTTTTGCTTAAGGCATGTAGCTGCAAAGTGTGAGTAAGTACAGTAGCCAGCATATGACATGCACGTGCAAGCGATGAAAATTCTGCAATGCACTGACCATATTACAACCATTGTCAGTCGCACAAACAAAATTTTGCAGCATTATATCAGCCTCTACATTGAGCTGGTGAAATGCATTGATTATGTTTCTTTTACATTCTCAGTATTTTTGACATCATCTTGAAAATGTTCAAGGGAAAGAACAGTGGAAAGCAGTTTTGCAGCTTTAACAAAGTGCACTGTTAAGCGGAGATATAAAACACATTTGTCATCAGTCCACATGTTAGTTGTCATTCCTACAATTTTATATTCCTTGATGGCATTGAGAACATGAATCATTAAAGTATACTGGAAATCAGAAGCTTTTGTTGCAGCCAACCTTTATAGTGTTTCTTGATGGAAGAACATCTTCCAAATTCAACAAGCCATGCTGAGTTCCAAGTTTCACAAAAAACTGTGCTACTGCTTTGAAAGGACGCATATCACATGCTACATAATTCAACAGGGCACTGTTCATTTTGCATTTCTCTGCATCACTTAAGTTTTTCCAGGGTGTTTGAAAGTACCCACTGAGTTTTGCTTGCTTTCCAATTTAACTCATTTAATCCTTTTCATTTTTTTCGCAATTCATAATATGTTCTAATGAGTAGGATGTTCCACTGCGTTTATGATCATGTTTCAATGGTTTTTGGCATAATTTACACAATCAATGCAAATCCACTATACTTACTATCCTGACTTGAGCGTGATTCTTGAAAAAAGAGTAAGCTAATGTTTTTCCATACGTCACTTTTGCTTTCCTTATTTATCCTTTCATGAAGCTTGCCTTCCAACAGCAATTTCTTTGTATTTTCTACTTCTGACATAGCTACTTTGATGAGAGCAAATCAGCAGTTTGAAAATTCAACGTAGCCTACCGCTTCCACTTGGTTGTGCTTAATAATAAGGCTTAATCAGTGGTATACAGTCCTGCAAAATTTAGAAGATTAGGTAATGTTACAAACATAAAAAAACTGTTCAGTCAGAAAACAAATTATCTTCCAACTGCATCAAGCATGAGGCTATTGACATTTACTGCAACTGCACTTTACTAACTGGATAAACTTGCACCTCACAGTGCAAATTCAGTATCGCGGTTACAAATTACTGGTAGCTCAGGCTCAAAACTGCAATCATTGCTCCCTCTAGTGTGATTTGTGTGGATTTATGCTTGAAAATATTGCTGCTGATTTTGATTTCACCAAATTTTTCTGTTTGTGTGCAACAAACAGCACTTCTTTAAACATAAACGAAAATCCCATATATTTCTTGACTCCTGGACAGAGTGTAGCACTGACTCTGGCTCTGTCTCCTGCTTTGGCTCAATCTTAAATTTTACACTCTGGTTCTTGCTCTGACGAAAAATGCAAACTCCTGCTGGAGTCGACTCCTGCACTCTGGCTACATGATCATCTCTGATGTGTGATGGTTGTGCTGTGAACTGAAAGATATCCGGAGGTCCAGTGTGCCGGTGTTCGTTTGTAGTGTGCAAAGGACAGGTCATACCTTTTTAGGAAGCCAGGTTCTCTGAAACTAAATCACTAAGAGTACAATATAGACTAGTTCGCATTCGTAGTGCTGTGGTGTTATATCAGGCTACACCAGGGGTCTCAAACTCAGATTGCTCCGTGGGCCACATCGCACATGAGGACTTGCAAAGTGACCCGCGGGCCGCATTATGACGTTGACGCAACAACAGCGGTACCTGAACTTAATTTTGCATCCTATTGCCTGCGAAAGGTATCATGAATTATAGGCAAATTATTTCTAGACGTCTCTACGTTTGTATTGATCAATTCTACCCATCGAAAGAACTTGTTCACTTGCTTGCTGAGCACTTTGAAACAGCAGTGGATAAACTAAATAATGTAGATGTTATTCATTTTCACGGCTGCTTTTCCTCAAGGAAGGATTGTGGGGGCAACATCCATAGGATAACTTGGTTGAAATTTCTCACGGTCAACAGCAATTTTAGATAGTTGTACTGGCTCCACACCAAGATGGGACCAAGCAAGGTCGGAGATGCAGTTANTCCACTTAGGCCCTGGATGACATCTTGGCCACTTTCTCATGGCTTAGCCAGCAGGGCTTGCCTCACCAATCTTTCGTGGGGGCTTTGTGCATTCTGGATACATGGTTAAACTAACGTAGTTGTGTTCTCTCAAAGGAGAATTGGTTCCACATTCAGGGCTCTGCAAATTTCACAGCTGCGCACTTCGTTGCAAAGTGTCACACCAGGGAAGTAATGACAGAGGCACAATGCCCTGGGTGCCAAATCACTGGGAGGCGCCGAGAAGTAGCAAAAATGTCGCAGGTATTTTCTTCTGTGCAATACATTTACTCCCAAAATACCTTAGGTGCAAACATGGAGGTGCCAAACTGGTTTCTTGCCTCGGGTGCAATCTAACCTCGGTATGCCCCTTTGTCACACCGTGGTGTCCTTGTAAAAATCTCATCTTTGGTGCTTGCACCTAAGTTAATATTCTTTTGGTCATTGCCCAAGATTCATGACAACAGATAAGGATCCAAACAAAGACTGATTTGAAAACTGACAGCTTTGCGGTGTTTGACAGCTCCCGTTTTGTGGCCACAGACAGATAAAGCTCACGCAGAACTGTGTTAGCTTTATCAATCCGTGTTTCAATCTCCTCGCTCTACCTTCCGTTACTTGTAAATACCACCCCTAGGTACTTGAACATCTCCACCTACTGCAGTGTATTGCTGCTCACTTGCTGCATACACTGCCTTGGGTTTGTAGAGAGACATGGTACCTTAGTGTTTTTAGTGCTGATTTTCATTCTGGCTTGGTTGCATGCAGCAGAAAATCGATTGAGTTCATGCTGAAGACGGTGCTAGCAGTACCAAATCGTCTGTAAAAAGCAAACGGTTGATCCTGCAGCCAGCGGCGTAATGAGGTTAGATGGTGTCTGGGGCAAGAAGCAAGTTTGGCGCCCCCATATTGGAATCTGATATTGATCGGAAGTAATTTGCTGTATGGAAGAAAGTACTTGTCACATTCTTTGGACCTTTCAGCACCTCTCACAGTCATTTCGCACCCACCGCAGTGATTGGGCGCCCGGGTAATTGTGCCCCCCTTGCCACCCTCTCGTTATGCCCCTGCCTGCAGCTCCTGACTGTGTCATAACTTTTGAACCCAAAACCCCAGCAAGTCATCCGAAGTATCAAAAGACTCAGATTTTAGCCTAGTTTCCAATAAAAACATCTAGCAGTTTGGGCCTGGGGCCAGATGAAGTGGGCCAAAAAGGCTCCACTTGTGATATCACTTCACAATAAACCCAAAACCAAAGCTATTTTTTTTATTGCAGACGTGAAGACTAGCCGAATCTTTTGAGGTGTTCCCATACAAAAACATGTGCAAACTGCTGGATTTTAGCCTTAGCCTACCAGAACGGAATGTGTTATACTGTTAAGACAGAGTAGAAGAACAGCTGAAACCTTGTATGTACAACTACAACTGACTTTTTTCTCATTGAGGCAGCATGAAGTAGCCTAATGACTGTGAATCATAATGGGATTTATGCAGGACTTGTTTGAAAATGAGACTATCATATATATTGCAGAACCTTTGCATTAGCAGTAAAAATGTGACATTTCAGCGTAAACTTTTTGTGGAAGTTTTCCTGTGTTGAATAAATGCAGTACAATGCACTGATTGCATTTTTACACCAGGTCTGCAGGGTTAATTAGGGCAGTTTTAGGAAAATTGGATATCACAATCACTGCTTATTACATGCTGAATTGACTAGCCATAAGGTGAATGTGTTAACTGAATTATACTGTATAATGTTTTATGTGACATTAGTTACATCAAACTGTGGTTCATCATTAATTTGTTGTTAAGAATATCACTATATCATAATTAACCTGTTGATAACTATGTCCCACTGATCGGAAGGCACTGAAACAAGCAATCAACTATGACGTGGATTGGATGCTACTAAACTGCTTTCTTTGCTAGGCAATTCGAGAGGAAATTACTGCTTGTTTGAAGTGTTTTGTGTTGATTGTGGAAATCTTGAAACCACTATGGATCGTTTTTCATGGTCAAATGGTTCTCTGCAACATGATGAAAAGCAATTATTGAAGCAAGGTGGAATTCGAATATATGATGGTGATGATAAAGTATGATGTGTTTTGGTTGCGGTTGCAGTTTGACTTTGCTGAGCGAAATGAGACATGTCGATCGATAATTTTGCAGATAGGTTTCACCAATTTCTATTATATATAAATGATGGAAATGTTGTTTGACCCCCAACTGGAATGAAAAACCTTGACGAGCACTTGCGTGTGACAGGCAAAAATTTTGCACATCACATAAAACAATCACAGCAGTTGCATGCTGCATATTTTGGAGTTGTGTGTGAAAAACAAAGCTTGCCTTGGCTTAGTTTTTGAAAAATCATGACATCTAAGAAAATGCTGTAGAAAACTTCGCAAGTACAAGAAAGCTCATTCCAATAGGACTTGACTATAAGCAGTAACTTGTTTTTTTAGGTAGGTACATGCTATGTTTTTTTCAATGATTATTTCAAATTAGCTTTTTGTGCATTGAGCAAAATACACCAGTCTATTTTGCAAAAGAATACTTTGGTATGCCTTTTGCGAATGCAAATATGATTGGTCACATTGTCTCTGGACTCCAAGTTTGATTGTGAAGGTGGTTGCTAAGCAAGTAGCTATGAACTGAGATCCACTATCTCAGCACTTCTTCATTAGCCACCAAGGAAAGCCCAAATCATAGCAAGCAAACTTCTCTTGCGTTATAACAGTTCTTTTTTAAGGAAAATGTTAGGTACCTGGTGTGGAGCTGCAGGGACCCGATTTTTCTGATTCTAGGGACCTGATGATAATTTTCTCTGATTCTTGGGACCCGATTTTCAATTCTAGGGACACCCTCGGGTTCCTAAAACACCTTAAAAACACCCTGGTTATAAGTAAGAGTGCTTGGGTCTTGGAAAGAACATTACAAAACTTTGCATTACAATTATCCACTAAACATGGGTCTGTGTGATTGGAACCATTAAGTGCAGGTAAGATGTGAACCTAGCCGTGCTGTTGTTTCAAAACTATTTGCTTTGTGTTGCAGACATCATTTGATGATGGGTCTTTGACTCTAACAAATTATCACCTTCTGTGGAGAGACAGCAATAATTTTCAGATTTGTTTATCCCTTTCACTCAGCATCGTTGTCTTTTGTGAAAAGTTTGGGGGAGGATTGGGCAAAAGGTAGGCATTTTAGGGTAGCTTCAATTTATTACGATTGGTTTTATAATATTTTATTTTTCAGTGTTTCAGTAATATTTTCTCCTGAGAGCTCCCACTTCAGTGTCTTATTTTATCCAAAACTGTTCTAATTCGGTTTCAAACAAAAATGTGTCATTCGAATTCCACTTCCAAATATAGTGGATAAAGCGTCACAGAGAAATGAGGACTGTAACAAGAGGTCAAATTCCGTGTTGGCATGTGATGATCGACAGACCGCAATGGGCAGTGAAAAAGTCTAGAAGTATCAATTTGATAAAAAGTCTCGGTCCCAGTAATTCAAAGTGGAACAGTTGGGTAAAATCAATTAAAATGGTTTTGGTTTGAAATAATTAAGTTTACCCTCTTGCTAGGGCACAATTAAACACAAGTAACAATTGCTCAGTTTTTCAAAGCCAATCATGGGTTGACTGCAACAATTCGTAAGTTTTTCCTTTGTCTCTTCAAGTTCTTTCAATTAATGTCAACATTAGTGGAAAGCCCCAACGGCTGGGATTGCCTCTTACCGAAAGAAAACGAGCTCCAGCTTTGCAGCAGGCTGTTTGAGGGATCTCTTGCCTGGTTCTGCTTCCACCTTCTTGCGATGATTCAAGCTTGTACTCATCATTCAGCAATAATAGTAACTGTGCTACTGGACACAAGCGATTAATGAAATCGCCGGATCCTGGATTGAGTGCACTTTACGTCAAATGCTGTCAAATACGGTTGTGATTCACGACTGCACTAAATGTAGCAAAAACGTTCGACCCTGGAAAGGACGCACATTTAATTCGCTGACCAGTTAAAGCGCCGTAGGAACTGCTGCGTATGCCGTGTCGATTCTGTTAATAGTCGCTGCGCGCCTTCTTGGTCGGCAGGGTAACAACTTAGCTGATGTTTTTCATTAAGATCTTGGTGGGCAGCGTAATAACTAAATGGTGTTTTCGTCAATGTGGAAAGAGCCGCGGAAAAATTTCTCTGATCACTGAATAAACACGTTACGTACATGAAAAATCTTTTGAAGTAGACACAGATCAAATGATGTGCTGTGTTGAAAAGAAGCTCATAGGCTCAGTGAAGATTTCGCAGTCTTCGACACATCGCTGAAATCCCTCGTTTTAACTTGTCCCTGATGCTTATTGATTTTTTTCAGCCCCAAATTAAGTTTGCATCTTCTGTCTCCTCCTCCCAACAAGCCAGCGGGACCAGTATCGCGGAGCAAATATGATTATGTGAGGTTCTCTTTTAAAATCGGCGGCGAATTGGAGTTCTTTACTCAACTTCAAACTGCTCTGCAGGTGCAAAATGCTTTGGCGCTTCCTTTGCTGTTCGCAAAACAGACGGTTTAAAATCGGTTTGTCACTTGCTTTACGGAAGCGATGTGTGCGAATTGTAGTAGACGTTCTTTTTGAAAAGTTTCGCATGATTTTCTGTTTCGAAGTGAAACAAAAGCCGATAGAGTTTGCATATTTTAGCGCTGTGTAATATTCTGTTGCGCGTCTGTCACTCTGATTCATATCAATTTTGCCACCACTGCATCACTAATTATTACAAGGACAATAACTAATTATTGCAAGGAAAATAACTTGTAATTATTAGAAGGACAGTAACTAATTATTACAAGGACAATAATAATTAAAGGACAACAACCTGGATAAAATTTTCTGCGTCAAATACAACTTCCACTGCTGTTCTATTGCTGCCTGTGCATTCCCCCTGCGTTTCATTGCTGCGACATGGTGTGCTCTTTTTGTGCTTAGAAACGTGAATGGGAGACAACTGCCGTGTCTGGACTTGCGGGAAATCCGTTGACCGCGTCAAAGGTAGAACTGTATTATCGAAAATGATTATTTCATGTTTTTTTTTTCTGAAACGTCCGTAACATTACCACTTGATTAATTACCGGAAACCCACTGTCTTTGTGCAAAGTTTGTGAACTCTCCACGAACATCCCGAGTTGAAAGTTTAACCAGTCGTAGAAACATGATTAGCGAAATGTTGGGTAAATGCTGATCCCTGTTGAAACTTCATTTGTCGCCATTTCTGTGCAGCCTGCTGCTACGAGAGCTTCCGGAATAGTCGGCATTGAAAGAAAGCTGGAAGAAAATCGAAGGGCCACCGATAAAAACATATCAGTGGTAAGTGATCAAATATGACTGAGTGCTTTTCGACGAAGTTTGTGTGTGGTGCTTCAGAAGTAACAGGCGTTTTGCCAATATACATACCGTTTGATTTGGGATATTTTCAAACAGGCTAGTAATTTCTGTTAATTCCGCTTGAACAAGGCCGAACACGGCTTCTCACGTTAAATGTTGCTTGCGTTGTTGAAGCAGCTCACTCTAAGCGCATTGAAAAACTACTGGATGTCGTAATGACTAGAAATGCGGTAGTAGCTTTGGGTGTCGTCGGTGCTGACTTCGCGATAGACAGAAGAGCGGTTTAGCACCGTGTATGGACGTGTTGTTCCTTCCTATCTGCATCTCAATTTGTTTGGAGTTGATGCCGTTCAGGTGAAGAGCTTTAGCGAATCATTTTTTGTAAATATGCACAGATTTCCATTGAAACTATACCTTTCCGTTTTCTTTCAACGAAATACATACTCAAACATTGGCATGTACTTAATTCATGCGGAACTTTACAACCATACATTTTAAACAAATTATGCTTGATCCTTCAGACAGTTTTGGATAAGTTCTAGATGATGTTATCAAAAGTCAAAATTTAATGTAACTGGTTCCGCAGAAAAAAACGTCCTTTTAATTATTGAAAAACCTGAAAACAATCAAATAGCTTTTGCTATTTTTCAAAAGCCTATCCAATTCACAGAAAAAAGATTCATAACCACAGGCAAAATTCTGACCTCGAAAAAACATAGTAAAGTCGTTTGAGAGGCAAGCCGCCTTTCTTCGCAACACACAACACGCGCGTTCTGTTCCAGCACATACCTTGGATTGTTTGAAAATATTGAATCGGGTAAGGTAAGCAGTGGGTTGAGCACGCGCCACCAAAGGTGATGGGTTCGATTCCTGGTCGGGTCATACCTACCGAAGACTTGAAAAACGTAATTGAAGTCTGTCCTGCCTCGGGCTCGGCGTTAATGGCTGGATGCAAGTGTACAGTTCACGCGCGATGCTGCCATTGACTCGCCACCAGTGCAGCATTCGCTGCGACCCACGGTGCAAGTAGGCGGTGATGGAAATGGGTGATCGTGGCATTCCAAAGCGAGTATCTATTGATCCCAGATCTGAACGTTGTTCACATATGTAGGCGTCGGTCGTAAACGTAGCTAGAAATAAGCTTTTTGCCCGATCCGGCTAAAAATGAAGTACATCAATGCCATTACCAGTTTTTCGTGCACAGGCTTTTCAAGATCTGACAAAGTTAATGGAGAAAGCAAAAGAGATGGTTACCCTTTCTGCCAACATCGCCAGCAAGATCAAGGACAAGAAGGGTGACATCACTGATGACGAGGTGCGCGCGCGCGTTGAAGCGGAACCGTTGTTGGCGTCACAAGCATGATGCCAAGGCGAAAGAATGTTGTGACTGAAGCAGGGTTTAATGTTAAGGTGTAGTTTGCCAGTAGCGGCGGCAATTCTGGGTTGAACTTCTATGTAGGTGACATTCGAGTAAGCGTTGAAAACTGAAAAAATTCGGAAACAGGTTTGCTTGAGCTGAAATGCATGTGGCGTAATATAAAACTTTGCAAGTCGTCATATGTTTCAGTTTTTAGAGTACTATTAGTTGTTGGACATGTGGTTTTTGCTCGGTCACTGACCATCGAAATAATAGTCATTTCGGTCAGAGTGTCTGAAAATATAGGGTAATGAACACTGTTACGACGAGTTTAAACAAATGTGAGACAAATGACCGAAATGTCTCAGTAGTGAAAAAAAACAAAACAGTTGGACATTATTTGTCTGCGCAGAGAACGCGCTTTCATGACGTTGGTGTATTTATCTTTTCACAATTATATAAGATTTATGGAAGCGTTTGGATCACACAAGGGAATCGGGGAAAAAAAGAAATCGAGTTCAGACAAAAGAAGTTAATTTCCCGCATTGGCATGATGGTTGACCCCGTATGCTGGCTTGTACAAGGCTGAAGTGGCTTTTTCAGCAACGACAAACAATACTATAGACTTCTTTCGAAGGATTTCAGTAAATGTTTTGCTGTTGCTTGAGTTTTCAGCAATTCGGGTTTCGGAACCATCCTTATGGCTCAGGGCGACGTAGCATTGCGACTGCGTGCCGCAATCACCCAAAGGATTTCCTATCGGTAAAATTACTGGACCGCGTGTTAACGAACACCTGTCAACTTCTTCGCAGTTTCATAACGCTCCGTGCTGCGTAATTTTCACAACGCTCCATGTTGCGCAATTTTTACAACAATCCATGCTAGACAATTTTCACAAGGTGCCATGCTGCGCAATTTTCACAACGCTGCGTGTTGTGCAATTTTCATAACGACCCATGCTATGCAAGTTCTACAATGTTCCATGCTGCGCAATTTTCACAACGTTCCGTGCTGCGCAATATTCACAACGCTCCGTGCGCAATATTTGCAACTTTCCACGCGGGACTGCCATCTCGCAGCAATGCCAGTGATTTGAAATATAGAATGCGCTTCTTGTTTTCCGGCCAGACAGTGAAGTTCAAGTCCTACCTGCTCAGTCTGGGCATCCCGAACCCGGTGACGAAGGAAACGCACGGGAGCGGGACGCACTATCACATGCAGCTCGCTCACGAACTGAACAACCTCCTCAAGAAGCCGCTGGAGGAGTGCGGTGGCATCATGTTGCTGTCTGACGCCTATTGCAGGGTCAACCGGGCGCGAGGAATGGAGGTAGGTGGTGTTTTTGAAATAACTGTCCTTAAAGTCTCTGTCTACCAAAAGGATTCCTTTTGCAGCAAAAAATCACACACCAAGATCTTATTAGAGTATATACAGTACATCACTTGCTAGGTAGGCATCTTTGGCTCTTATATTAATTTTTTGCTCTCTGTTAAGAAATCTTTTGCGCCAATTGCAGCTGCCGACCGATACATCGGCGTGCCGGCCTAAATGATGATGTCGGTGTATCATGTCGGCGAAATTCCTCCAGTACATGTGCATATTGGCAGGAGTTGCTCATTGAAACCATTGCGCTATTGCTTTATTAAGTAATCGGAAGTCCCAAGTTATTACTCCATCTCTTCGCTAATTCTCTGTCCCTTGCAGTTCAACGCTAATTCTCTGTCCCTTGCAAAGGGCAGTCCTCGAACAACTAGAATTTGTGTCTGGTGTACAGGCCGGCTTGTGATTGTCTCCGAAAAAAACGTTTTTGACGTAACATACGTTCGTTGTGAGTTTGTTTGCGCGGTAAGCAAATGGCTGGCAGGGATCAAATAGCGGCTTGTACTGTGGTGTTTAACTGTTCCAATGATCCATGTCTGCGCTGAATTTGGTGTTGAACTGTTCTTCATCGTAACTTAAGACGTGCATTACGTAGTTAGTGATTACTGCCTTATCAAACCAAAACTATAATGCGTACTTTTGACTGACGCTTAATAACTGTTTTCCTTCATTTTTTAAAGAAGATACGCGCATTTTCAATTTCTCCTCGAATCAGTAACAACTTTAACCTCTGCGCTCAAACGTCGCAGCTCTTATCACCGGAGGATCTACTGAACGCCTGCAAGATGCTGTGCAATCTCAAACTCGCGATGCATCTTCGACAGTTCGACACCGGGGTGCTGGTTCTGCAACTCGAATCCCACAGCGACGAGAAAGTCATCGCTCAGACTTATGACCTGGTGGGTAGTGGCAGGGCGTGCTTGTCTCCTGTTCTGAGGCATCTTGGTCAAAAGAGGGCTGTGAGAATTTTGTAAACGTTTTCCACAGATTGACACACGTTAAAGTTTTACAACGCGCTCCAGTCACGTTTTCAGCTTGAAGCAAGTTGTTGGTAAACTGGATTAAAAATTTGGAAACTCTGCTTGTTTCTCGAGCATCAGTATCAACCTGTCCCTACCTTTCTACTAACTGCGGCGATTCTTGTCTGCCCATATCTTCAACTTAAGCACTAAGTTCTAATTAATTAACCCACGGATTTTCTTGTACAAGAAGTTTCGCTAATTCACAAATTAACTGTTGTTGGAGACATGCCATGGAAGTCCTGGCGCTGTGAAGCTCAAACATGCTTTTTCACCTTTGCAGCGGCGCAGACACTATTTTTGTCCGGGAGAGACCAGTCAGTGACATCATCAGTCACTGACGTGGTCTTGAGTCGGACTGTTCCTTCTGTTTATTTTCTTACGGTTGTAAATTGATATAAAACACCAGTGTAAAATCTTAGCAAGTTTGTTCGGGGACGGAGGCCATGGCCTCTTCGGCCTCAATTCTGGCTGCGCCACCGAACCTTTGCTTTCCTAATTTGACTCGTCCGCAATTAACGGTCGGGAGGTCAATTCCTCCTAACCGGAAATAGAAATACCGTTTCATGGCCCTCGTGCTGTTCCGTGAGGAAAATATTTCCCAACATCTTACCACTGCCCCGTTTCAGGTGTCCGACAGTCGAAGCCTGAGTGCCGAGGAGCTCGCGAACCTCGTCAACATTTCCGTCCTCCTCGCCAAGGAAAGAATGCTTTTGGCCGAAAAGGCCGGAAAACTGTGCCGAGACGACTCCGACGAAGGACTCCGATTTTTCCCCAATCTTTTCTTGCTAAAGTCGAGTTAGCTGCTTGTCGTCTTCACCTTTAGCAGATCTTACATCGATGTTGTTTTTCGAATTGTTATTGAGGCTGTCGCTTAGCAACGGCCCAACAACATTAGCAGTGTTACTGCAAGCGATCAACGGATTTCCGCCACACTAAAAGGGACTTTTTCGACGGGCGGAATAAGACCATTTGGCGCCACCGTTTTGGCGACAAGTATTTGACGCCGGCCGTTTGGGCCGTTTTGGCGCTTGCCTGCTTGATTACCATTACGCACACGTTGTATCCAAAACTGTGTGTTTTCGATTTTGCTCGGATGTTTTTCAAGAAGGCAGCTGTTTTTCAAAAGAAGGCAACAAACGTTGTGTGCGTTTGTCTTTGGCGCCAGATTGTCGCTGAAACGGTGACGCCAAAAAGTACCCGACCCTTTAACGTGACCGGAAAAGCTGTGGTTTTCAACCTGGGGGTCACGAACCCAGAGGAGCTGCGAGAAGATGTTTCATGTACACAGCTGTATTACATTTGCTTTATTCGAGTTTTAGTTGGGGGTCGTTGGGTTATGGTGGGTTGCTATGAAAACCACTACGAGCCGGATTAAATGTTCACCCGGGCTGCAGGTTTTCCCCATCCCTGAATTAAACGAACAAAGCAGTCAACGTCTATATCCGGTTCGTAGTCCATGTGTCCGTTCTGGTGAAGGATTTAGAGACGGAAGTCCTACGCCAGGGGTTCCAAACCTGGGGTACATGCACCCCTGGGGTACATTTGCCTATCCGAAGGGGTGCATTTAAGGTTAGCAATAGAAGGCAAGAATATATTTACATGTTGTTTATTTTCAAATCTTTATACATATATCACTTATACTATTTTCAAAAGTCATATGTACATTGTTAAATATACCTGTGAAAAATCATGAGAAAATATTTTGTCATAAGGAGTTTTAGGGGTACATGTTCATCTGTCAAAATTCTGAAGGGGTACATCCTTATCGGTTGAAATGCTGAAGGGGTACACGCTCATTTGTCGGAATGCTGAAGGAGTACATGGTAAGAGAAAGGTTGGGAACTCCTGTCCGCAATTATTTTAACAAAAGACTTGAAAGCAAGCTCATGACTATTGACTACAGTACAACTTAACGCCATTTGATAATGCTTGTTCCAGAGGTGTGTGTTCAAACGGCCAGTTATGTAGTACATGGTTGGAATTAAAGAGTGCAACTACCCCTTCTGCAGTGTTCCCTCTAAGAAAATTCTACACTTACGAGCAAATGTTTGTTTTGTCGCGCACTAAGAGCATGCAACTGCGCAAACATGCACACACACAAACAGTGGAGCTTTCCCAACGTTAAAACGGCCATGCGATGGTATATATACCGTATTGAATTTGGAATGTTGGAGGCGCGCAAGAATGAGATTTCACTGCGCAAATTGTCTGGTGCTGCTACGCACTTGCGCAGCTCAGAGGAAACACTGNCCTTCAGCCATTGATCGTGTGGTTAGTGCATAGTTTGAGTGAGGATAATACTTGTTTATGTTTTGCTACTTGTAAGAGAAACACGCAGACATGTTTTAACTTAAGACCAATCTGCTTCGTGGACGAGCCAGGAGTTGCCAGGCGAAAATCTTTGTTTCTTTTATTGCGCCCAAGAGTTGCCGAGCCGTGCACGAGCGCAGAATTACCCGTCGCAACAAAACAAAGGATTAACGCCTGGCACGTCCTCAGTGCAGATTGGCCTTTGCATAAATGTTTTGCTCTTTCGAAATCCGATGCACTTGCACCGGGCAGTTGCGACACAAGTTTCTATTGAGTTGCTCAGAAGTTGCGTCGCCGTTTCGTCTGATTTGCGTCGTTTTTATTATTTTCGTTCGCTTACATTCTCGCAGTAATGCTGCCGCAATGAACACGTACTTTTGCGACCTCGGTCCAGTTGCCCTGTGGAAGTTTTGCTTGAAAATAAAATATATAAAGCAAATAAACGATACCACCAGAAGAACTGCATCATCTGTTTCAAATAAAACCTGTTAGGAAGCAACAAGAGTTGCAGTCTGCGAAGCACTAAATTTGCTGCAATGTACTGTTGTAGGCGATGGAAGGCACAGAAAAAGCTATATTTTCTGTTTGAAACCAAGCTGCTGTAGTTGAGATTCGTACAGTAAAAACTAAAAACATCTGTTAAAAAACCTGCCTAGGCGTTTCCTGTATCAGTTTTGATATCAGTGGGAAACCGGGGAGCATTCCAGGCGAAGTGAATCGTACTTCAAATCAGGCCCTTAACCAGCTTGGGACACCAAGTGGACGAAGAGTTTTCTGAGAGTGGTCCAAATTTTTTAAACTGTCCGACATATTTTTCCAGGGAGGCGAAAAATTTTCTAGGGGGAATTATGGGTCTGCTTCTAATTGTCTCCAATGTAACCCCTTCGATCGAGGCCCCCAGTCTCTGAAAAAACGTGGCTGCTACATACAAAATACCTGGCCGTAAATGGCAAAAGGTGCTGTAAAGTACACGTGGCTTTCCGCATTTCGTTGCGCAGATAACTGCTATTAGAATGTCAAACTGAAAATTTCCTATTTTTGAAAAATCAAACATGAATGTGGTATTTGAACTTAACTAGAGCAAAGTGCAAATGGTCGGTAGTGGATTACACGGTCTCTTGAAACTTGCAGTGACGTCACAGCGTACACCGCATGATGCAGGTGTTTGAAACAATTCGTTTCAGAAATCTTTCAAAATGGGCTGTTACCCATTTCGAAAGCAGCGCTACAGTAAGTAGTCTTCCAGCCTCTGCTTAAACTAGGTCACTTGAAAAATGTGAAGTTGACTGTAGATGAAAGCCTTTGCATTACAAAATCTTCATAAAAAAACTCATAAAACGTAGCCCAGCATAACAGTAACGCATGTTGCATCAAAGAAGTAGGTTTAGACTTGAAAAAAATATTTTGATAAATTTCGTAAGGTTACATCGACGTGAAGCAGCCTATTACTGAAATGACGCAAAACTTGTGATAGCGTAGCAAAGGTTAAACATGTGTCGATTATGACCTCATAATCAAGCAGATGAAGTTGCTGCCAGCTCCCAGTAAGCCATAAGGAATTTTAAAGCTTCAAAACAGGAAGTAGGGTTGGATTGAAGCCAGTGAATAAAATGCCACCATGAATAAAAAAGTTGGACCTAGGGAAGAACAAAACGTTGTTACAAACAAGAAATCTGCTGAAAATGTCCCTAAAGCTTCAATTAGAGTTCGGTATACTACTTTCTTCGAAAATGTTGAAGTAAGCAAAGGTAGGTGAATGATGTGCAGCAGTTAAACGCTACACTTGGCCAGCAGTATTGAAATATGACAAACTGTACGCAGGTAAAGCCTCGTTGGCTCCGGTTAGGAAACTACGCTTTAAGTCAGTGGTTCCCAAACTGGGGTAAATTACCCAGGGGGGTAATATGCAGTTCTTCGGGGGGTTACGCGGAACCAAAACCACAATGTTGTGCTGTATTATGAGAGATCACTGGAAAAGAAATTTTCGACATGAAATGCGAGAAGTTTTTATTGAGGGAAATTTAAGACATAATTGCTACCTTGATTTGGGTAACATTTCGAACAAGTTTAGCAACCACTGCTTTAATAAGGTCGTCATGGGCCTTAGTTTGTTGATCGACGATCAATACCTTCAGTAATGGCAGTTGATGTCTGGTTCTATTCGCCTAAGTTAAGGTGCAATTTTACCTTGCCTGCACTTACGGCATGTACGTAAAGATTTATCCAATGACTCCGTTTGTGAACTTCACAATGCTTAACTTAAACCGCTCAACACAGAGAAGAGCTGTTTTTGGAAATTGCAGGCTGTGAATATGGCGTTGGGCAATCAATTTGGTGAGGCTCATAATAATTGGAAATGAAAGCTATTGTTTTAGTCAATGTGTATCCTTTTTTTGGACACGAGGAAGTACGATCAAATAACTTTAACGGGCAAAAAGCTTATGCTGAATACGACATGCTTTCCCGATCCTTCCCCGCTGTCCATATCTATGAGTTTTGACTCGATATGTCTGACAGCAATCACCACAGGTGTAACAGCTCAAAAGATAACTCTAACAGAAAGTAAAGAACGAAACAATCGCAAGAATGCGATGTATCAATTTGGTGGCAAATTATTCTAACGTTGGCATTAATTGCGCTTGGAGTTTATGCCTTAATATTGAAGTTGATCGAAATTACTCATCACGTGCAGACAGACGCCCACATTTCGATGATAAATCTGGCTGGAAAGAACGCTTCCACATCTCCGGAAACGTATGGTTTACGATACGTGAAATCAACTTGAATCCTTTACCACAGGCAGGCTTTTCATTCAAGTCAAATAAGTACATTTGGCGAATGAACCGAAGTTCCTACTTGCAGTTTCCTGTTGACGCACATGCACGGACCGGTATCAGGGTATTCTGGTTGTATATTAAACAATAGCGTTTAATCATTTATTCACATTGGCTAAACTAAAGCTTTTCAAACCTCCGCAACACCCGCCAATAAAATATTTTGATTAAAGCCTGTGACAGGCCAAGCATTTTTTAGAAACACAATATTCAAGCTGGCGCCTGAGACGGAGGCAAATTGTAAATAACGCGCACTTTTCGTTAGGCGTTTTAGGGACCGGGTTCCTAGAATTTTAAATCGGGTCCCTAGAATCAGAGAAAATTATCATCAGGTCCCTAAAATCAGAGAAAATCGGGTCCCTAGAATCAGAGAAATCGGGTCCCTACAAATCCGTACCGGGTACCTAACATTTTCCTTAAAAAAAGAACCCTGATAAAAGTGATGTTTGTCACGTTCTTATGTGAAGAGCTTTCAAATGTTAGACGG
>JGI24021J15306_10003007_pt1 | contig 18751 bp, 10 predicted proteins | sample Ectturendosymbi1_FD_15306 | JGI IMG/M metagenome (IMG submission 15306)
GGGTATGTAAATTGCAAATACAGTATTAGCAAGTAGTATGAGGTGTTAAATTTAGACAACTCAAGTTGCATTGCCTGAACCACTTTCGGTGATAATGCAAGTTGTCGTACGTAGCCTATAGCCTGACGCTTTTTGGTTGATTTTGAAATGGTGGTTTTCAGAATGCACCGTACGTTTTTCGTATTTTTAGAATGTACAATACAGGGTGGGTCAAAAGTAGACGTGCTCTTGATTGCTTTTTTACATTTGTGGCTGAAATTTTGCAAGGGTATTGACAAATACTGGATCGTTCCGGTAAGAAAATTATTCTACTTTCACCACTGATTACAACCACAATCAGATCATAGCAGCTAATTGTTCATCGCAGATTATAAAGAACGAAAAACACACCTGTAAAGCCTAGGCTATCAATTCCTACTAGATAATGTCAGATGATTCTGTAAGGTCAGCATCTCAGCGTGTTGATATCGCTAATAGTTTTTCTTGACAATTGCCAACACCACTACATTTTGCGGTTGAAAAATAGAAAATTAACCTCAAAAATAGAAAGCTTTGAGATCAGTGACGAAAGTCACCAAACAGAATGAGACACTGATAAACAACATGAGACGAGACCTAGATTTTCCACATCGACCAGTAGCAGATCTAGACTTGCTGTTTGTAGACCAGTCGAAAAGAGAACGCTAATAAGAAGAGAAAAAGTGAACAGCAAAAAAAAAACGGCATTTGAATTTTTTGGGGGTCGTCACTCCAGGGGGGCACGGTCTGTTTCCGGTACAAACTCACCAAATGTTTTACCATGCACTTAGGTGTACACGCATAATTTTTTGAAGAGCAGGCTGCGAGTTAGTTCTGTCAAATGCGCAATACGCCGGTACTTGTCAGGCGGCAGTGAAGGCTGTATCGTTTGATTAAAGCACGTTTGAAATTTTCGTAGGACTAAAGTGAGGGGAAATTGAATTATTATTGCCAACAAACGGATAGCTACGCCCTACACGTTTAAGCTTACATTAGGTGTAGAAATAAGAGCGTCAGACGGAACTACAAGCATTTTTTCTTGGAAATTCTGTATGAAGTGCATGATGATAGGATACGCTAATGTATTGGACAGTAGAATCCAGATGCTTCAAAATAATCGATTTAAGGATGAATAGCGTCGGGCAATTGAGGAAATTTGTGAGGCAGATGAAGATGTGGGGGCCATTGACCAGATCACGTACATTGTACAAGGACGTATCAGGACTCCAAATAACTTGTGCCTGCGCTGCGAGTAATACAGGACTGAACAGTTAAAAGCGAATCTTAGACGTAGGTGTGAGTGGACATGTAACGGTTTATTGGCTAAAGTCAAGTCGAGTAGCCACTGAATAAGGAACAATTTTCGAAAGCAATTTTTCCGGAATGTGGTTGACACATGTTGCGTGAAGTACAGTATATCTGAAAGCGTCGCGGTAGGAGTAGGGCGTGTTGCAAAATCTGAGGGCGCAGAGATAGATCTGTGCGAAGTTTGAACAAATAACTGTAAATAGCACAGAAGCACACCGGAGTAAAATTGAATAGTACTTACGTGGAAAGGAATAAGAGAGCTTGAGACTTCGCTTTCCGTGCGTCGGTTCAGTAGCATTTGTAGTGTTTCAGATAAACAAATACGATAGCGCGAGAAAAAATCGCTCATTTGCAAGTTAGCTGTAGCCGTCACAATGGCTTTTGGCCTAAAAGAAAGTCACGTGACCCAGCAGCGAATCGCTTGCTTTGTAGATTAGTTCTCACCAGCGGTTCCCGCCTACAGCGTGAAATGTACACTCAGTTACAGCCTGCATCTCAAAGCATGACCTTCACATTATACGTATGTTGACTAACGTTTCGCTTATCCTCTATATTTCCAATACTTTGAGATCTAAATTTCATAGGTTGATGATGGTTTGTAATATCTAAAGCATTTCTATGAAAAATTTGACATTATTTTCAAAAAGTTACTTTCCTCTGTAAACTGCAAGCATGAAAATGTTTAACGTTTTTCAGATCATTAATTTAAAACCTATGTTTTCACAAAATATTTTTAAATTTAGGCCTGTTCAGTGAATAATCAAAGCGTAAAAATAAAAACATCTTCAAACCAAAAAAGATGACCAAAACATATGTTTCAACATTTTTTAAGTTTATGCATTTTCAATTTGGTAACTGTTAATCCATTTGTTCATACTTTATTTTGCATTTGTATATTAGGTATTTCAATTTATGGACGCACTTCATCCTATCTGAAAACTCTTCGTCGATATTTTTTTCGCATACATGCTATCAAACCTTAAAAGAGCAATTTCTCAGTTAAATTTCATTTTTGCCTTTTTTAATTGTACCTGTGGCGCACGTTTCCTCAAGGCGTTTCGGAATCCATGTCTGTACAAATGAAGCAAACTGAACTTGATGGTTTCTTGTTACATTCGTGGTCGCAAATCAAAATAGTATCGCAAGATCGCTATGTATCTAGTTTGACGCAGCAGAGGCAGATAACTCGGAAAGACGTTAAAGACCTTGTGATCCGCAGCACGCTATTTTCTCCTGTGAAAGGAAGGTCTTGAAAGAAAATTACTTTTGACATTTGACTCGGTATTGATCCAAAGCAATTTATTTTCGCATTTAGACGTCAGATGCAATATGCTGAAAAGCACCAAGAAAGCTAGTCTGACGCTTGTTACTGACACATTTTGCAGCATTGACGGTCGCCTGANGTGATACGTTTGCCTGNTGTGCAGGGTATTTTGCTATCACAACGGGGACTTGAGTCACGCAGGCAAGCGAAGCTGGGNTTAATCGTGAAAAACTGCGTTGACGTCATAGGCCACTATAAGAGAAATCGTCATAAAAACGCCGACTTTATTTAGCTCGCGTAACGAGCTGGAAAACCTAATCTGTGACCATTAAAACTGTTGAGGACTGGGGACCGGAAGTAGGGGGCGATGGTTGTGCTGGTGGTTCGAAAGGAGAGAGAAGTACTTCACATTACGCTTCTCAGTACTGTGCATTTCCAGAGTTATTTTTTGTTACATAGATGGAAAAAGGCACAGGAACGAAATGAGGCTTTCAGTTTAAAGTAAGGCGAACGTACGATTGTACTGAAACCGACGCCACTGGAGATAGAATGAAAGCAGACAGCTATTTTTTGTTTCGTCTGTTGACTATTGCAGCCTTTGGGTTCACAACTGGCAAAAGAAGATTTTGTTTACATATCAAGCAACAGAGAGTGAGCGGCAAATTGCTATTTCCATGTAACCCACTCAACTGGCAAAGCGTATTTTTCTAAAATATTAAAACTGACCTTTGAAGCTTCAGGTCGTCACTCGATAAACTTAAGTCAGTCGGTTAAGTGCAGGGTTGAATAACGTTATTTGATGTCTTAATTACCAAACATCTTAGAGGCATTTCGTTAAATTAAGTACCTTTGCGAAAGCTGTACGTTTTGCATCAAGTTTAGATTGTTGAAGACAGTTCAGCTTGAATATTGTTTAATTTACAAATACAAGTTTCACATGCCTTCTGCAGTGTGTTTTAATTTAACAAGGATTTTGATTGTCCCTATTGTGCTGCATTGAGATTACTCAGCTTGACGTTTGACACGTGAGCTTCCGGAATAAACAAGAGGGTAGCCCGTTTCAGGAATAGGTTCATTAATCTTTGAAAAGCTTGGCACCTATTGTTCGTGCTTGTGTTGAACAGCTGCAGCAGAGAGACTGCTTGGTGCTGTGTTCGAGACTATGTAGACAGACCGCTGATAAATGTCCAGCAGCGAGCAGCATTTAAGAAGAAATTCTAATGTGAAGGCTGTGAACTCCTAGCATGTTTTTTCCCGCTCCGCACACACGAGTAATTTATTATTTAACAAAGTTATACTTTTTCGTAACAGCCACGAATTAAACTCAGTGATTGTATTTACATCTATGTATGCCTGTTGTAAATCTGCTCGCTGAGTTCAACAAAACCCCTTCTCATTTGTTTGTTGCTGTGACTAGAAGTGTTTCAATACTTTCAAAAACTAAAAATGTCTTCAAAAAACTATTAATGTTTATTTCGAAATATCTCGGATTTTTCTTGATGCATTTTCAATCGGAAATGAAGCAACGTTAACGCAATGCAAGCAACTCAAAGTCAAAAGACTGTGCCGTAGAAAACGCTGAAAGCAAAAGTTGGACTGCCATTGAAAGATTGTGCATGGATTGAGGCAAATTGAGAATGTGTCAATAACGTATTTATAACTATAGCAATTATTTCTTTTCTAGTTTTATGCATATGCGATGATGCACGCTCAGAACAAGAACGTGAAGAATTTCGAAAAGCACTTCCAAATTTGTGCAAAAAATGTCAAACTGAGCGAAATGTTAGCGAAATTTCAAAGGCTTGACCTGGACATACTTTGCAGGTTGCAAACTAAAAACTGCACGTGTCCAAAATGTTTACAAACAAACACTGGAACTGAATTAACCGTTAAACTTTGCTCATTTGTTAAGAACAGTTTGCTGAGCATTTCCAAACAAAACGAGAGCCACAAAGCCCATTGTTATCTTATGTCTCTGGGCTGGAAATAAGTGTTGACTTTTTCATGGTGTGTCGCTGATAGTACTCCCCAGTTTTTAGTTGGTTCCCCATTCACCAACAACTAGCGAAGCACCTGTCAACCTCCCTTGGATCAAAAAGCTTCAATAAACTACGATGTTCGAAGTTAGATTCGAGTTTACAGGAGATCTGTTACCTTAAAACTTTGTCTGGCGTTGACTCGAGTTTAATCTTCCAGTAACAGGTGTCCGAGTTTCTACAGACTGTCATGGCGCTTGGTAAATCAAACTTCAAAATGTATTAAAAATTTAAAATAGTTTGTTTCGCAATCATTACTGAACTTTTGAGCGTATGGTGGTCATTTTAAATTTTCTGTTATAAGGAATATCCGCAGATTTGTCAATGGAAAATCCAAATTAATTGAGAAGCAACTACAGTAGGAAAAATATTTTATATATCTTATAAATTTTTCAGAAACTCGAAAGAATAGTTTTGAAAATGTCAAGTTTTATTTCGAGCAAATCGTTGGCCGTTGCGTTAATGTTTCTTATGCAACTTACAAGAAGGATTAACGCATAACTTCTAAATTTCTCTTTGTACAAAATCATAAATGTTGAAATTTAGTTTTTGTCGAGTGAAGTCGCTGAACCATTATAGTGTTTTACAGAGTAGTGGTTCTTTCGCTGAACACGAATGTAGGATTGTGAAATTTTTGAACATCTTTGTTTGCATGTTACACTATTCCTGTAGGCTTACAACGCCGTACTCTTGTTTGCAAGTAAGATTGGAGAAATCGCAATTTTGGTAAATGGCTTAACAAAAAAATTTTAATGGCTTATTCATACATTTTTGTGACTTAAATCACGAAATAACACAAATGCAGCAAGAGAAAAAAACAACAGCAATAAAGAGCAGGTTTTCATTTTATGTTGATGAAAATAAAAAACATCAAGACTCAAGGTTTAGTAAATTGATTATTGTGTTCTAACATGTTTGAATCACAAAGGGTGGGCGAGCAAAAGCCGTTTCAGTTTATGTTTCCAACAGGCATCGACAAGAAGGCAAGAAACATGTTGTATCTGAGACCAAACCACCGGCAGTTTCTGTTTAGAGTATTTCTAGCAATCAAAGCGAACTCATTTCCATCCGTTACAAGCTCTGTAGCAGTGCTACGCAATTAATTTAAGCAAGTGTCCAGTTATCAAAATCAAAATTCTTTGAGGTCCGGTCACTACCATAAAATCATACAAATGTAACATGTCTTGTATTTTTCTAACAAATAACATGAAATGAGAATATAATACGATTATATATTTATAAATATGAAGTCAAGTAACTGGATATTGTTATTAAGAGAAGTTGTCAGCCTTATTTATTTTTCTGCTGGTGGGATTATTGCTATTTTCTACTTCTTGCCAGTTCCTTGAATTTTGTTTCCAAAGTACTGATAGCGAGTCAAGCGCAGTGGTGAAGGTTTTCATTCATCATACTGATGAACAACATGTTCTTTCTGAATTTCATATTTGAAAGCGCAGATTCATAGCAGTAGGTGGACCCAAACATAATGAGAATTTGCACTAAAAATTTGCAAATGCACTGCTCATACGTGCCTTTTCGAAGCCGTCTAGCTGTATTATTGCATTGTCGCACCTCTGGGAAATTGTTTGATCTTTCCCGTTTTCGCGCCAAGTCGAAAGTAAGACGACTATTTATCCGAGAACTGCTGTATGCGGACAAGGCTACCTTTGTGGCAACCTCCACATCCACCCTTCAAAACCTCTGCAGCTCCTTCGCTAGTGCCTGTGCTGAATTTCATACTACTATCAGCCTGAGCAAAGCCGTGGGCTTATCTCAGGGACCTTGCTCTTCCCCGCACATCAGTATTAACGGAGCTGTGCTGCAACCAGACGACGAATTCTGTTACCAGGGGTCCACAGTCGACAACACGAACTCCCTAAAATCGGAGCTTGACATTCGCATAGGCAAGGCCGCGACAACGTTTGGTCAACTTCGTCCACGTGTTTGGTCCAATGGCAACCTCTCCATCCGAGTTAAAATCCAGGTGTACATGTCCTGTGTTGTCGGTGTGCTACTCTATGGTTGTGAAACGTGGACAACATACAGGCACCAAGAACGCCGTCTTAACGCTTTTCACATGCGTTGTCTCCGCTCTATCTTGGGTTTGTCCTGGAAGGACCGTGTGCCCAATACCTTAATACTGCAAACGACTGGTTCTTGCGACCTCATAACCACCATCAGACATCGACGTCTACGATGGGCTGGTCATGTGTGCCGGATGGAGGACAACCGCCTGCCAAAGCAAGTTCTATATAGTGAACCACCCGATGCTCCCCGACCGATTGGACGTCCAAAATTGCGTTTCCGGAACGTGCTGAAGCGTGACCTAAACACATTTAGCATAACAAGTATTTCATGGGAAAAACTCGCTTCTAACAAAAGAGAGTGGAAGTCAGCCATTGAATCTGGAAAGCAAACATAAAAAAAATCATTCTTGGAAGAATGTGAGCGCCGCCGTGCTCATCGTCGCACACGACGGGATAGGCCTTGATGATGATGAATTTGCAAAAAGTGGGAAAATTTTTGAGATCCTTTTTTGACCAAAAGTTAATTCTCAGGCACGCAGTCACAAACTATTTGTTTCACTGTTTCGTTCTGCTGGAACTCAATTAGCTCCAGAGTTCTTTCTAAGAAAATTTGTGATGGTCAAATATTTGTTTTAGCGGTCATGAATATTTTAGCTGGCAGAATTCTACATGGATTACAAACTTTTTAAATTATTAGAAGTATAAAATTTTATACAACTACGAACAGGGTAGTAAGGTACACTTTTAATTAAAAAGTTTCTCCTTGTTTTCACGCTTTTCCAATGTTTTGGAATGTTGCAAGTGCGCGAGAATGAGATTTCACTGCACAAGTGGTCTGGTGGAACAGCGCAGTTGCGCATCTGGTGCGGCTATGTCAGATAAAAATCCAACAGTTTCCAGAGAGCACGCTATGCGTTAACAGTAATGCGCAAACGTTTCACTAAACCAGCAACCTCGAATTTCATTGTTGTTATTAACCTGGCTTGATCGCCATTACCTTGCCTTTAGTTTTACTGTTTTTACCAGAATAGTCATTGTAATTACCAGCGATTAGTAAATAATTGTGACGAAACAAATATTGTGAGCCAGAATTACAAGGATAACGTATGTGTGCTCTGCAATATAACTAAACATCAGCTTGGTCGACAGTTATAGAGCTAATGAGAAGTTAATGCCTGAGAAGCACAGCCAAGAGCGCTAGATTTTGGGAAAAGAAACTTTTGTGAATAGAATACCCTTTTGAGAGCCTGAAGAGGTCGGGCCTTCAATGTCCAAAGGTCCACATTCGGACCGCGGTCCGCCATTTGAATAGCCCTGCTCTATAGATTTGCTGCAAGCTTTCGAGGAATCAGCCGACTGGCCTCTGCTTTCTTCAGTTTGCGATGATTCAAACTTGCACATATCTGCATTCAAGTAACTTTACTCCACAAACTCGGCTGAGTTGAATCTATCAGCAAAATATTTTTCATCTCTGTCAGAAATCGATTTACAGTGGAAACCGAAATGCAAAAAAGCACATTGTGATGCACAATCACGCCCACACAATAGACATGAAAAGCCTGACACCATGAAACAAGCCAGAGCAACTTTGAAGTTTCCACCACCTGTTGCATTACGAGAGTAGGCAAGGCAGCCGACAGGCCAGGATGTCATCACGCACTCTTCGTAAATGGATTTGAATGATGGAGATCAGTTGATGCCCAGCAGGTTCTCAACAGCTGCATTCGCACGAGGCCACATGTAGGATACGAATACGCTTCCACTTTTCTTTTCACTTTACATGTAGCTTTTCTTTTGAAATAAATTAAAACTTTTCGCAGAAAACGAATCCGATCACAATACCGCACGTAAATGCAGCAAGTTTCAGCGACAGTCATGTCAGTTTGGCCCAATTCAACGTCGAATTGAAAGAAAGATTTTGCTGACAGGCTTCGACAGAAAGTTCCATCAAACTTAGGTTGTGCTGTTCAGGAGTTATTGGCCTGTAGCTCGGAAAACCCAATCGAAAACTTGAATAATCAGTAGAATGATCTTGAAAATGTGCGATAGCTATCTTTTACAGTAAACAAACTTTAGCCTTGCGGCAAGCTAAAGCTATCCTTTACATTACATCGTGAGACCTTTCACAAGAAGTGACAATAACACTTGTACGATGAGGCGTAACGGAACGAACAATGTTGCAGATCTGGCACAAAAATTTTGATGATTGGCAAGCCAAGTGATTCTGTTCAGCAATTGATATAATTCCCTTTAATCTAGAGTGCAGTAACGTTTGAAATATTTTTAGCTCACGATGTCTGTCTCAAAATACGTAATCCACTTTAGGAGCGGTTCGTACTTTTGCCAGTCCTCAAGCGCGTTAACCGTGAAAGGATATTTCCTGGCAGTGGTAATCAGCATGTAGCTTAGCTTCCTAAAAGCTTCAAAATTAAGCTTCCAAGGGATTTTTAGCATTCAGGATACTTTAGGTTTAGTTGATGCGGTGTTCGGAAGAAACTTACCCAAGGTGCTTTTTCGTTTTTTTGTCGCAAGCATAGGTAGTTTTTTAAGCAATAGATTTAACAGAATGCTTGTTTTTGGTAGCTCTTAATACCGAAGTTGTCGGTAAGTTAATCTCCATTTGAATTTATATTCAAAGGCAGCTAGAGATTTTGCTAAACGACTTTTGTGTTGCACTACGTACGTTTACGTTGAGGCGAAACGAGATAAAGTCAACATAAAACGACCGTTAAACAAGGTTTTCTATGGCATCTCTTGGCGACATAGCGAATCGTCAACTTTATACGTAACGTACTCGCTTGTAATATTTTCTTCCTATACGTGTGCGGTGAATGCTGATTACCAAGAAGGGAGCTGCGTTGAAAGCAACCACGATTATTCACATTCTACTGAGGCCGGTAAACAACATTCTTGGCCTGGTTTGCCTGTTTAGACCATTACGCAACATCAAAATTACGCTGCAGCAGAGTATTCACAAGCTACGTTGCATACTGAAGGCTTTTCTGTACACGACAAAATTACCCTTATTGCTTGTAAAAATGGTGTCAAAAGCAACAAAAACGTCTTAGGTCCGCTATTCGCTGCTTTCACTTGGAACGAAGAGGTGATTGAGAGATCAGAGGTTACTGGTATATCACCCTGGGCGTAGGTGATAAGATGACAGTGACAACAGGAATATAAGGCACGTGCTCTGTAGAAACACGAGACATCAGTAACCTCGAACGTCATGCAGATTCGGCCTGCTGCTTATGGTGGTGCTGTTTTCAATACCAGTGTCGAGTTGACAGTGTATGCGTGTGCGAATCTTGTGTTATTATGTCCGGTCAGTCTTGCGAACTCAATGAGTGTCATCCTAACCCCTAAAACCATTTTAATGTGTCTTACTCGAGTGATACGAATGGGTTTCTTATACTTCTGAGCCTCCGACCATGCGGAAAGATGCAAGGTGAAACAAAGATGCAAGGTGAAATTTGACTAGGAATCAATTTTTAATTAATACTTTGTGGAGGCTTGCGTTCGGCTTAGCTTTGCAACATAACTGGTGTAGCTTTGAAACATAACAAGTGTGGCAAGAAGATAAGGGATTAACACTGGCTTCCCCACGGCAATTGAGTACGCCCAGCGTTATCTACCCTATCTCCATCGTGATCTGAACTTTTGAACTTGTCCCTGTTGAACACGCAAGGAAGAACCTGATTTTGCAACGAAGACCCATGAATCAAAGTTCGTTATTTGTATAAATGTTTCTCGACATTACGCGCCCCAGAAAACGCTAAATCACTTTCGACCACGTTAGAAATCTGATGAGTTTGCCCAGCATTGCTTTCAGCAGCAACTCTACAGCAGCAACAGAACGACCAGCACAAACTTACGTGTGACCTTTAAGTTGATAACACTGGTTGTTGCCACTTCGTGACTCAATTCACTGCGTTGCCGGCTAATGAGTTGGTGAGGAGAATGAAGTGCGTCTCGCGCAAGTTGCGACTGTCACGTTTAAGCTGCGAAAAACAAATCTGACTCACAAGTCTTACTGCACTTTTCAGCGTTGCCTGCTTTTCAGCCTCCTGAAAAGGGATTGAGATATTGTCTGCACAGGAATTTTTCTGGTGACCTCAGGCAGCGTGTTCAACCTCCGTAAAATTTATTAACGTGAATGCATCAGATCAGGCTAGTAGCGTCACACAATTCACACTGCAATGAAGTTGCAATGATCTGATACAACGGTGTAACTCATACGCGTGGTGCAGGCTATGACGCGTCAGAACGTCAGTCCTGCAACCGCACTCGCGTAAAATAAATCAAACGAATGATGTGGATCACGATTGTAAATGCAAAGGTTTTGAACTTCTGCACGATAAGCTCTTATCGCAACTGCGAGGTGTTCAGCAAACCGTCATGAAAAGCTCTGTATAATTTGCTAATTTTAAAACTTGTTTGCATTGACTACTACAGAATGAGGCGAGAGGGTTTGGTTCTTATTTTCAGCAATTGCTCTGAAAAGAAATGGTTGAATTGAGCGGAGCTAAAAACGTATGGGATTGTTTGGGAACAAGCACGACTTGATTGATGCTGAGTGCATCCACGTTACGGAAGAATCTTTGGAAAGTTATGCAGTCTGTTGACAGCACTGCCACTAGTTCTTCAGGAAATTTTGTTGTGACCATTGTTAAAACAATTGGAGTGGCAAAGTTGAGTAAAGATAGTAGGTGGTTGATTGTCATCTCAATGTTTTTTGTTCTGTGGAAGGTGTCTTGGGTGCAGAAGACCTTACTTTCACCTTTTTTAAAAAACACGATACCAGTTGAGCTCCTCTTCCAGGGTCGCTGAGAAGCAGTATGGGCGCCGGTACGCGCCAGGTTAAAGGGCAGATAGCCCACAGGAACATAGTTTGATTTGTTCGAGAAGAATAGCTAGGCAAACTAGACTGAGGCTCATGGGCAAAAATGAAAAAGAATCAAGGTTTTCACGGCAGAAATTGCATGAAGGTGTCCGATGAAAAACACAACAGCTGGTTACGGATATGAAACTATTTACCAGCAATTCCGGACATTTTTTCTCAAAGATGCATTTACACAATCGATATGGCAGCTATTAGGAAATATTGGCAAAATTGCTACAAGGCAAGTTTGCATTTAAGATTGCCAAACGCTCCACTACGGTAGTTACTACAGAGTCTAGTCACTAAATTTTCTTTTTAGTAAACCAACTAAAATCATGCAGTTATGTCGTGTCACCTAGAAATCAATCTAGCACCCCTGGCTAAAACCCACTGGTTTAGAACTTGGCTCATTTTGCCCTGATAGTAATTGTAAATTCTAATACATTTTTGAGGAGTTGCAAAACTAAGTATTTGTGGCGAGACTAAAACATGGGAGTCTTGTAAATTCCTGTAAGAAATGAAAACGCAAAAAAACATTTATACATAGGTTTTTGCGTTATTAGTTTTTATTGTGGTGGCTGCAGCAGCTTTTATAAGTTACAATTGAGTCTGAACTTGCTTGGTAAGGATATGTTTCAAAATGAAGCAAATTATTACGTCAGATAATGTTCCAGTGAAAATCCACAGGTGTGTGGATACAACACAACCGTTTAAAAGCGGCAACTTGAAGAGAAACACAGCGCTGCCACCAACGGCTTAAGGCAAAAACATTTTGTTATCTGATTGCATTGCTTCAAGCCATTGTTGAACAACAACGCTAGTGTCACCAGGACGCCTGGTTAGTAAATACTGCAACAAGGCTTCACAAGAATAGGACGGTGTTTTCTCTGTATGCAGCTGTGGTTTAGACTTCAGGTGGAATTTTTATGAGACCACATGAACACAATGTTCAGATCAAATGAACACAGTGTGTTCATTCTTATTGTATTTTTCAACTGTTCCCTTACCAGCTGATAAGCATACGGAATATCTCCAATCGAAACGTTTGACGCCAGTGTATAAACAGTAAATGACTCATGAGTCAAATGCACGTTGAAATTTATTAAAACATTTCACAAAAGGTCATGCTTTCGGTTTATTTCAAAGTTGTAATGATTTTAGTTTTAACATGCGCTTGTTTTCAAAAGTCATATTGTGTTTTTTAAGTCATGCTGCGATTAATTTCCAAAGTCTTTTTTCAGAAACTTTACAACGCTTGTATCTGCAAATAGATTGGTGTGCATTTGCCTTAAAACCTGTACTGCTTCATGCCACCGATCACTCGCAACTAGCACAAATCCTTACAATGTTGTCGCGTCGCCGGAGCTCATCCTCCACAGATAGCACGCGGTCGTTGGCGGACAGAAGACGAAGCCGACGCCGGTCGTCTGCCTTGAGAGTAGCGGGTCTGGCCGCAAATGAAGCAGCGGACAAGCAAACCAGACGCCCGTCTGTTAGGTACTGAAAGTTTTACAATNTCATATGCCTTGAGTAAAATGTTAAATAACAGATCAAAGGTTTAAACCTCGAAAATCTAATCGGCGATGACCTGGTCTTAGTTGTGGAGAAATGAACTTCGAGGAACTTTTCGTCTTCAACTCTGTCCCGTAATATTTTTAATACGTTTCACAAACATACGTTTCACGCGGCGAGGCCAAGGTTGAAGGTTACCATTATCATGTCAAATCAAGCAGCAAATAAGTAGTCGTAATTATGTGAAAAAATTTATTCTATCTAATTACTTCAATCAATTACTAAAGTGCGAAGGAACTACTGCGCCAGAGACATCTCTATAGCTCAGTTTGTGCAAAAGTATTCGGCAAAATTTGCACTGGTGCGTCAAGAAAACATTTATTGCACACGGAACATAGTTGGAGTAGGTATTTGGTTGTTGTGCATGCTTATTCAACCTCCTTCAATCAAGCTATGCTAACATTTAACATTTTTTCAACAAAAATGAATGAAAAACATCACTGAAAGTGCTGTGAGTGTACACTGCAGCGTTTCCAATAGATAATTTACTTTCCGAATGTATTTAACACAGTAGTTAATGCAGTGCTCTACATTACATTCACCTGGAACGCGAGTGATTGATTGCTTCTGATAAATGTTTCATGTACGTTATCTAACATTGCTACGTTTTCATCTGTGTGCCGTGTTGTATCTAATACTGCAGTGTTGCGATCCAGCGGGGTTTCTAAGTTGCTTTTGCTAAAAATACGAAAAAAGTGGCACATATATTTAATTTTTACTCTCCACTCCGAGCGCCACAAGTGTTAGTGACTCATTTGTACTTTTTATCGCCGCTTGGTTTTTTGGTCCGGTCTTTATCTTTTATCGTTTCTCTGTATTTATTGTTCTTTTATAGACAAAACCGGTGGATCGAGGCACACAAAACACTGAAAGAAATCTTGAAAAAGCGAGGTGAGCCCAAAATTTCGCAATACTGTTTGCAAATCGGCTTTGGAAGAGCAAAAAATCGATTTCCTCCATGAACGACTGACGACGGCATTTCGATTAATTCTGGTGATTGACAATATCAAATCGCAGGAAGCATTACGCCCGATGTTGGTTAGAACAGCCTCGTCTGTCAGTCTTGGTCATACATGCTGACGCGATCGATATGCATTAGATGCAAACCTGTGTGGTGAAATGCTGTAGAACTGCTGGGCAACGTGTAATGTCCCAGATGCTTGTTGCGGCATGAACTGTGCAGACAGAAGCTTGCCTTGCAGACGCCAGTAAAATACGCTGCAACAAAATGTCTTCAATCTTGAAGTGGGGGTTTGTCCACGGCTTTTAACGTGCTAATTTTTGCGTCGACCAAGCCCGCCTTCTTTTTCTTGATTAACTTCCAGCGGTTGTAAAATTGCCTGGGAGTGTTCTATCGGTTAGATAAGTTTCAATTGGTAAAGTATGCGATATTTTCAAAGCCGATGTGTTGCGTCATCAAACATGTGTTAGTTAGCATATAATTGGAATGGGCAATATATGTGCTTTTTTGGTTACGCCCCAAAGTTTATGTTTGGGTTTATTGTGCGATTGATGTGATAGGCAGGACAGCAACCAGCTGATATTTTCGGGGGAAATGGTTGCAACTTGTTGTTGTACCTAACGAATGTACATGTTTTTCAAAATTTCGCTGGACCATTGCCCGGAATCCCCCCTCTTTGCAGGGCTAGTCAAAGGGTAAATTTTGAAAAAACACATAAGCACTGTTTCTACTAAATGTGCTAAAAAGAATATCGATGTGATTTGCTTGCAGCAATGCTAAATACAGCATTAGCAATAAAGGGGTGGATAAGAAACAACTACAAGAAGGTAAACTTTCCAGTACAAAAACTTTATTTTGAGAAAAGTCAGCGGATTCTCTGCTTGAGTTTTAGGAACGAGTTCGATGCAAGTTGCTAAATGAACGATTGCTTTCAAAATACCAAAGGTATTTTGTTCTTCAAAAATAAATCAAATATTAACAAGAGCCTTCTTTCTTTGATCTTTTTGTAGATAGTAGGTTTTCATGAACGCTGCAAAAACTTAAATAGAATGAAAAAATCATAGCTTGTTTCTGTCAGTTATTGCACTCCTGTCAAGGTTTATTTTACGCCCTTAAAAAAGCAATTACCGTAGACCATAAGATTGCAGCAAAAAATTATGCAACTTTAATTGAAGGCGATTATCCAACGATTCTTGTGCCATAACATCTACCCTTTTTGCTATCTGTTTTTCCCCAGCTTTTTTACGGTTGACAGGTTTACATCAGCATGTTTCAAGTGTTGAAACATTTGCAGTGCGAAGATTAAAATCATAAAAAGTTACAACGAAGTAACGACCTAGAAATCTCTACCTCCCCAAAACAACACGTTTGGCATTTTGTTCACTGAGGCGAAAACTGTAGAAGCCTTCCTGATGGAAACGGCGGAATCCAAATAAGAGAGTGCTGGAGCCCTGAGCGGCAAATGCGCTGCAACGGTGCGATGCGCTTTTTGTTTTCGCTCTTTTTGCCCAAAAACTTTACACTTGCAAATGGAGACCTAGTTAGAACGAATTGCACTTGGGTTCGAAGGAAGCCGTTGCGGCAGAGTTTTCGACGCTTGCCAAGAAAGCCTCTTACGCAGATGTTTCAAAAAGGCAGGATTTTAACACGGAGTGCTGTCGAGGTTGCGCACGTGCTCGCGCTCAATAGGGAACTAAAGTCAATTACCTTCAACTGTGCAATGTTGTTTTTCGTGTCCAAATACTGAAGTGCAGGGGATTTAATATCGTTAATCGCGCTTTCAGGAAACGTCATCGTTTTCCGCGAATTCCTCAAAACGGAATACAGCCACGAAAACTTGGACTTCTGGCTAGCGGTAGAGGAGTACAAAAATCTGACGAATGAAAAAGAGATCGGTGAACGTGCTCAGTATATCTTCGATACCTACATCAGACAAGGAGCGCCTGACCAGGTAAAAGATACCGCATTGGCTACGGAAATTTCCAAGCTGGTGAAACTTGTCTGGAATTCCTATGTTACCGTGAACTTGCTGCTGTCCTGCTTCAGTTGCTTGAAATGCTTTTCTCCAGCGAAAGCTTCCTTTCATTTAGATAGCAAATTTTGTTTAGTAATAAAACCCATTGGGGTTAAATTACAGCATAGGCGTAGCCAGGAGCCTACGGGGTCATGCCCCCCAAATTTTTGGAACCTATGGTCATTTTGTGCCTTGACAGGCGGTATCCCAAACAAAATAGTGTTATTCGCCTAAAATCAAACAGTTTGGCTCCCCGCAAATTTTTGGGCTGGCTACGCTAGTGAATTACAACAACTTTTAATTTTTTGTTCTGCAACAAATACTTCGGGTGGTTCAAAGAAAAACACAAGCAAACATACGCAAGGTTTATCGTGAAAGGATTTGACCAAATGCTTGCATGAGCGCTGTTTGATAATGTCTCAGGAGAAAACGTCTCGTCAACCGAATTCGGACGTTAGCTCAGACACAGTTTACATCAAAAAGACATTCCCGTTTTTTAAATTGAAACCCTTTCAAAGTGTAACCAGTTGAGAGTTAAACGCGAACAAAGACGGGCCTAAGCTTAACCGTTATACTTGGATGAAGTGGCGGTATTGAAAGAAAAATAGTCTGGTCTTTCGCGCTACAGCAGTCGAAACTCGACAAGTGCGTTAGCATGCCGCAACACTGTTTTGGTTTTATTGAGTTTCTACATCTGTTGGTTGTGCTCGACATTCATAGTCAGTTCACTTTTCGTGTGGAATTCATTGCATCCTCCCGTCTAGGGGTGCAGTGTTAGTAAAATATTTGGGCGGACATGTTCGCATTTGCAAATTGAAGAGCAAATAAAATGAATTCTTGCCAACGAGCATTCGGCCCCAAAAACGCCCCGTCTCCCACACCTGCGATAGTGTACATCAAGAAATTGAAAAAATGTTCAAAATTGACAAATAATTTTGGAGAGACCGAATACCTCCGGCCTCCATAGCCAAGGCGCCTCTGTGCCTGTGTCGTGGTTAATATGTTATTATCAACCATCTGCTTTTGCAACACAAATGCAAGCTTCGCTAAAAGCCAGAAGTGATCAAAAGACGTAAACCTTTCTTCGTGAAAACGGTCGTTTAGGGTTAAGATCCCAATCAACTTCGGTATTCGAGTTTTTTTCCAATTCTAATTTAATCTACATTTTATTTCTTTAATGCGTTTTTTGTGATGTAAAAATACTTTCAATCAGACTTACAACCGCAGGCAGAAACTGTGGGTGAAGTGAGGTCAGGAGATGTGTCTTAGCAATTTTCTGAAAGCCCCCAAAAGAACAAAATGTCTCCAATTCAAAGCTTTGGCGAACTTTGTGGGTAAAACTTTGTTTGCATGGAAATTGTGGCATTGCTTGTGATCAAGTACAGATTTATTACAAGCCTTGTTTTGACGACTTTCTAATAACTGCCGTTTCTCAACCAGGTCAACTTAACTTTTTCGACACATCAAGCTGTGAACCTGGGTATGACGTCACCGTCTCCACAAACCTTTGACGTGGCTCAGCAGGAGATTTACAAACTGATCGAAAACGACTCATTTCGTCGCTTCATCCAAAACGTGCAAAACCACTAAAGAACTATCGAGTACTATCTCTAATGAAGTTTCATTTGGTCATGGTCGTTCATCTTCCTTTTCACTGTCACTGTGGATGTCGTGTGTGCGACTTTTGAAGCGTTCATTTTTTGATCAGAGCCAGTTGCTTCGTTGCGTCTCGTTAGTTGCTTTTAGTTGTTTCTTTTTTATTTTTGGCTTTATTGAGGCGAATTACTAAAAACTCGCCGGCAAATCCGAAACCAGTTCAAGCCATGCTGTGATGCGTTCACGCTTTCTCCACAAAAACGTGAATTAGAAAGAAAATGTTGATTATTTTCTGCAAACATTATCTTATTTCCAGGCGAACATTGCTTGGTAATAGAAAAACAAAAGGGGAATGGGTCGGGTTCGTTATGAACTGCATAGATATCTTAGCTGTGTTGTGCTATTTGTTTTTTAAATCTTACACTACGTACTCGCTTGATAAGTATCTGTACGTTTAACGTTTCAAACAACGTTTAGAACTGCGGCGATGGTATACAGTAGCTAAATACTTACGCACCGTACTTCGTTGCATTAAATATAACCTGCGTAGCTTTCCCAGCGCATTCCGATACCATTTGTATTGCGAATTGTAAGGTCACAGTGTTGCACCAGATTGCGTCCAGGAAAGTGATTCTTAACCGGGGAAAACGCCTTCCCAGGGGTCGTAAATAAATTTCCAAGGGGTGGGGCTCTTACGCGCTCTGCGACATGGAACGTTTATGAACGGGGAAGCGTTGTGTCTAATTTACTTATGTAAAGTCAGGGGGTTTGAAACAAAGGGCAATTACTTAAGAAAGGCGTGGTGGAGAAAAAGTTAAGAAGCACTGGTCTAGGAAATACTAAAAGGTCTCGTCTCTCGTTAGAGTTGAACGTCAACGTCGCTGAGGAAAAAACAAAAAACAAACAGGCGAGGTGTAACCTTACAAGAGTCGCTCCGAGCAGAAACAGTTGTTTCAAACGTCACCGCAAAAACACGTAACAATTACAGGCCCTAGCTTTTCAGCGGGCATTTTGAGGGATCGCCTGCCTGGTTCTGCTCCCATCTCCTTGCAATGATTCAAGCTTGTACTTATCAT
>JGI24021J15306_10003008_pt1 | contig 18746 bp, 11 predicted proteins | sample Ectturendosymbi1_FD_15306 | JGI IMG/M metagenome (IMG submission 15306)
CCCACAATGCAACATACTCCAGCTGAATACCGAGAGGCTCACTGCAAACAAGATCTCCGTTACTGAACAGCTAGCCTATAAGAACTTTCATCATCGTCCTACAGCAGACCCACTGCACAACTGCAGACAAGCTAGTGATCAGAGCCGTATCAACCGCACACCATATCTCCAATTGGGGGGAACGCTGTTATAGGGCCCAAAATTCAGGTCCGTCACCACTTAGCTCCTAAAGAGCAGTAGAAACCGGTGAAGTTTCTACCAAGCCATATTCTATTCTATCCTGTAATTTATATACAGAGCAGTCCCTGAAGCTGATACTTGTAGATTAACATCACTTGATCATTTTGGATATGTTTGTGAGGTGAAACATAGGCTATTTGAGGCTTGAGCGTAAAGCGTCAGCATTCATTGCTGGGAATGTTGAGGGAGACGTAGCCTACATGCAGGGCCGGATTAACCATTGGGCCAACCAGGGCCTCGCGCTTTTCGGGGCCTCGCGCCTGAATATCAAAACACTCTATTGGTTTTTCATGCAGAGGGTCGACGCAGCATTGTGATTCCAACACTACACAATGCAGTTGCTTTTAAGGGGCCCTTTCAAAGCAGAGTACTCATCACACTCACTAGCGTACGGAGCGGGGTGGCCACTGTGCCATGGCCACCCCCTCAGACCCTAAAAATAAAAAATGTAAAAACAGTATTGTCTAAATCTAAAAACAGTACGTTGCTTCCAGAATGCACAAAAATGCGTATTTTTAGGTGTAATTTTGCAAAATTTTCCCGGGAGCATGCCACCGGACCTCCTAGAATGGTCGTGCCTTCAGCACTTCCCCTAAAGTTGATCTGTGACGTCACACTATTGTGACGAAACTCCCCCCCTCGGAAATTTTCTGCGTACGCCACTGCTCACACTACAGTTGCTGTTGGGGCTCCTTTGAAAGAGAAGTGCTTATACCATAGGCGTAGCCCTGGTCACATGCGGAAAAAACGCCTACTACCGTAACTTGAAGTGAACGTTTGAAAATTTATTGGCGTGTTATTGTTACACAGTAAAGAATAAAGACCAAGAGGAGAACAATCCGCTTGCAAGTTTCGCAACCTGCCTCTGCAGACAGAGGATCGGTCATGTCATGAGCGAACTGCGCAGTTGCGCCAAGCGTTTAGAAAGCCTCACGGTCACGACATTGCCCTGATGAGCCTCGCGTTCATTTAATCCGGCCCTGCCTACATGCCTAGTTGTAGGTCTATAGGTACAGAAGTCAGACTTCCACTTGATCAACGTGTTTTTTATAGTAATTGTTGCAAAAAAATTACCATGTTCTCTAGCCCAGGTGGACTTCTCTTATTTTGTATTGCATAGAAGCAAGATACCTTTGGTGCTTACGACCAACCAAAGTTGCACATTTGCGCAGCCTGCTGTTCAGACAGGCAGGTGGAGTTAAATGGTGTAGTTAGAAGAGTTCATTTAGCAATCATTGCTAAGTTGTCCCAAAACAGAGTAGTGCAGTTAGCGGATTATGGATGTTAACCGTTGCATCCACGTAGGTTTCATGTCAGCTGACCTTTAAATATTTGTTAACATTTATAACCGATTTGAGATACAGAATGTTAATCTATCTATACATTTGCGATGCACCAGGAGAATAACAAGTCAAGACATCAGCAAGGTTTATGCATGCGTATTAATTCGGCCAGTAAAAAGCCCAATGCTCACGCTCTATAAGCACATTTCTCTTAATAATTAAGTTTATCAATTTGCGCTAATAAAAGAAAACGTTCATCGCGGCGCACTGCTTTGACCGGCCTCATATTTACTCCTTCATTTTAATAAGGTTGTCATAAATGAACGATAGCGCTTGATTTCGATTTCCTGCAATTTTTTACATTTCATTCCGACATCTCTAAATAATCGCCGTCTATTAAACGACAATGATTTTACGACCCAAGTCCTTTTGTTAAGCCCGTTCAAAAACTTTTATTTGGAAACTACGAGCCTATTATGGGCATTTGCCGGAAAATTTTTATAATTCATTTGCACAATCTGCAACTGCTTTTCATCTCTGGATGTTGTGACTTAAAAATAAAATTTCAGAATGTCTAGCCCCCTGCACAAACGTGAAGCCCCTCAGTGGAATACTTTCTGGCGACGGTTCTGCCCAGTCCTGCAGACACGTGGGGGGCATTCGGGGGCAGTGCCCCCAAATTTTTTTTGTGTCCCCCCAAATTTTGTCATGCTCAGAAAAATTCGTTTCAAATATATGTTAAATGATAAAAAGAAAAATGTTTCCCACTACAAATGTATTTTCCCCCCAAAAGCATTAAACCTGGCTATGGGCCTGGTTCTGCCAAAATGGTGTCTGCAATTAGGATACTTTGTTTCGAAAGCCATTCGGCCTCGAGATTTAGCATAACGTCGAAATCTTTTTTTGATAAATCACCGTTAAGGGGGCCTCTGTAAACATTTTGGGGAGCCCAGTATTGGGCTGCTATGGCAGTGGATGGTACTACGTTCTAACGCAGAAACTTTGGCAAAATACCAGCTACTGTATGTACAGTTTCGTGAAATGAGTGACCGGTTTTACGTGGTCATGGCAACATTTGCTCAGCGGTTCAATATTACAGTCCAAAATCTGTGGGTACGACGGCGTCTTTCGCTTCCCCCTGGCTATCCGCCTGGCAACAGTGACTGATGGCTATGTAGTTTCGATGCCTTTGTTGCAATTGCAAACCCGTAGACAGCGCACGCCGGTAACGAAAAGACAAATTTGACTCGCATTATAGCGCAATCTACGACAGAGCAAAATGCGTAGCTCCATGATTCTCAAACTGTGCCTCGCGACGACCTGGTGTGTCGTTTCAATTTTCCAAGGGTGTCGCACAAAATTAATTCTAGTGCAGTTTTGTTCAATGAGCTAATAAGAGTAAAAATCAGTGCAGTTTTATTACTTTACCCAAGAACAATTATATTGTTGAAGTGCGATCATGCTAACTGTTATTTTTGTTGATTGATAAACTCATTCCAGAAATTTTAAGTTCCTTTGCAACAGACAAATCAAGGCTCCAGCAGCCAATTATAAAGTTGATGTAAATATGTTGCAACCTTAGCGAAAATCCATGATTGAAAATGACAGGTGTAAAAAGAATTCTCGCCAGTATAAAGACAGTTTGACATGATGGGTTCACACTTATCTTGCAGAACGGAGTGGAAAAACCTCAGTGTTATGTTTGCAGCAAGGTTTTCGCCATCGAAAGCCACTACCGAGTAAGCTTTAACGCCATTTAACATCATCACATCAGCAATTTGTGAATAAACCCAGTAAATTTTTTAAGTAAATGATTTAAAGAAGCAATTGTCCACCATTTCACAATCACGCAACCTCCAGCAAAGGCTTGATTGGCATCCTTCCCAGTTGCACACACAATTGCTAAGTCTAAAAAGCCTCATACCATTGCTGAGGAACTAATATATACTGCCCCCTGCAATCGATCGTGTAAGTGTGCGATGATATTAATGAATTGCTTGAAAATAAATGTATGATTGTGCCTTCAAATTTACGACGTAACGTCTAGCTAAGCTCCTATCGAAATTTACTCAGTTCTTTCCGGATAATTTGTGAATGGATTCGTGGTCCTTTTTCGTGGAACCTACCCCAGCATAGCATCATCCTTTACTACAGGGGCCTCCAAATTACGGCCCACGGCCGAATCCGACCCTCGAAGACATTTTGGCAATAATGAAAAAATGAAAATAAAACATTTACGAAAAATTTGTTCATGTGGTAGAATGTAACATATCCCGAAACAATCACATTCCGTAAGATGTCCGGCCCTCGAATTGCTGTGTAATAGCTTATGTGGCCCTCGGATAAAAATGTGGAGACTGAGACTGCTACTGCTTCACCCTAACAAAAAAAGAAGTGGCTACACTGACCTTACCTGTGATGATTCCCTGAAAAGAAAGTTCACTTCAGGAAATCCGTCAAATTTTTAGATTTAATTGAATGACGAATACCCAGCTTTGGTAAAAATAGCGCTACCAATGGTTATGCCTTTCGCTATTTATGCGAAGCAAGTTGTATTTATGCGAAGCAAGCTTTTTTGCCATGGCCGTGATTTCAACCAAACATTGATAACGAACAAACCCTGAGAGGTAAATGGGGGTGGCACTAACAGTTTCACAAATTCTTTCAAGATTCCATTAAGTAGTGAAGATAAGCGTAAGCCCACACATCACATTAAATGATGCACATTTCTTGTTATTGTTTCATCAATAAATACAACTTTGATATAATGCGTCTTTAAGCTGATTCTCATCTATGTTTGCTGGCACTAGCGTACGGAGGGGGAGGCCACTGTGCCATGGCCACCCCCTCAGTCCCTAAAAATAAAAAAATGTATAAACAGTATTGTCTTAAACTTACTTCCAGAATGCACAAAAATGCGTATTTTTAGGTGTAACTTTGCAAAATTTTCTCGGGGGCATGCCCCCGGANNCCCCTAGAATGGTCGTGNCTTCGGCACTTCCCCTAAAGTTGATTTGTGATGTCACACGATTGTGACGAAACTTTCCCTCCCCCTCGGAAATTTTCTGCGTACGCCACTGTTTGGTGGCCTTGATAAAAGCAGATCCATCGCCAGATAGGGTTGCCAGGTTGGGTCTTTCGGGTCCAGATTTAAAAAATTTGGCCCCAAGTAGCACTTGCTAGCCCCACAATTTTCTGTTACCCTTGTCCAAGTTAGATTTGTTGTTTTTGGTTGCTTGCATTTACTCCGAAATATTTGTTCTCGTACTATCTCTCATCATGTATTTGTTTTGCTGTTGAGCTCCAATTTTGTCTGAGGAGCATTGACATTTATTGCAATACCAAATATGAGTTCATATGACTTGTAACTGCTGATAAATGTGTAGAAAATGGTTGGGCCTTCTTTTTTTATTGATATGGTGGTTTGTGTTTGGTGCTTTATAACTACAATGGTCTTGTAGCGCTACGACTGAAGTTTGTACAATTTCTGCTTTCATTTCACTCGGTTTGTTTTCTGGGTGTATTCCCTGCAGCTTGACCCTACACCGTGCGGCTGGTAAGAAGGCTGCAGTAGCATTTTACAAGGTCTTGGTAAGAATCGACCTACCAGCACGGAAGCGGATGCACTTACCACTGGACCACGGGCTGGTCTAGGCCTTCTTTGATTTCTTTCCTTAGAGTTTGGCTCTTTTATACACTAGATTTGACATTTTGGCAAATTGCAGATCTGGCAACCCTGTCGCGAGATCAGTGGCGTGTAGAGATCTGGTGATGCCCGGGGCGTCTGCTTGATTTTATGCCCCCCTACTAAATTCTTGTATTGAGCATAGTGGCGTATGGCGGCCATTGTTACTGGATATACCCTGTTTGCGGCGTCATAATATGATGTCATATTCACGTTTGCAAACCAACGCTTTGGCGAAGTTAGTTGACACAACATGCATATTATTCTACACGCACTTTCCTTACTCGTTGTTGTTGTACAATGTGTCACTATAATGAACATAAATTACCAGCGCTCCAAGTTAAGAGACCGGAGCAAAAATAGCACTCAACGCTGAGGCAGAGCAGTTCATTACCCCAAAAATATCGGGCATCTCGTTAAAACAGGGGAGTAGAAGACATTCAGTCAGGACCGGATTAAATGAACGCGAGGCCCCGGGCAAAGTCATGACCGCAAGTCCCCCTAAACGCTTAGCGCAACTGCGTAGCGTTTCGCATGCCCTAGTTTCAACTTTGCTGAAGCACCGATCAAAACTGATACGATTTGGTACTGGCAGCCAACACTTCAAAGACAGTTGGGTGACCACGTACGGCGGTTCGTGTGTAGTCAATTTGCTCAAACAGAAAGTTGTATCACAAAAAACGATCTTTTTGCTACCGTGGCACTACACAACACTCTATTTAGTCACAGACTCTCTGGCCATCTTCATTGCACAAATCTTCCATTCACGTATGTATTGAGGAAAGATATGTCTACACTCTCTTGCAGATTGAAACGTATACCAGAAAAAATCTTCTCAACGAAATATCACGCAAAGTAACTTGAACCGTACTACTTGACTGAAGTTTTGCGATGGGAGCTTTACAATAGTTACGCCTCGCGGCAGGGTTGCGGATTCGGAGTTTTTTTGACCATCGCAGAAGACCATTGCAAAAAATTCCTCTCAGTTAACTCTGGCGTGCTACAAATATTGAATAACCTACTGTCATCTGCAGCATCAGACGTAGCCTTAAATTAACGTCGTGGTTTTTTGTTTTTGTACAATTTCAAAACTAAATGTGTGAATATTGCGGTGATAAACGTTTCGTATGCCTTGAAGCTCAAACTTTGACTTATAGAAGAAATCCAGTTTCAAAGTCTTTTTTATTACGCAATTAGGCCGTAGTAGACACTGTTTAGCAATAATAGCATTCGTTCTAGATATTTACTGGTGATGATTAAACATCTAGTGTGACCGTTCAATCACAATAACGTGGAGAACGTTTTTCAATGATTTCACATTACCTGTCGGCGAGGAAAAAACAGTTTTGTTGTCAAGTAATCAGATTCCGACCAGTACCTAGTCTGAAAGTGTTTCAACTTTCATCTAATGTTAACTGCCACACTATCTTACAGTAAATTTGAGATCATTCAGCTGCAACGGGAAGAGTCAGCAGCAAAATCTAACATAAGTGGGAATATGTTTTTCATTTTGGAAGTGCATGAGGGCATTGAGACTACCATTACTTATAGACTGCTTACAATCTGTCTTCTCGACAAAGCGCATGTGACTAAAATGAAACTGAATTGAAATTTTTCCCAGTCGATCGTTTTTGTAATTTAAACACTGATGGATTCAAAAAAGACTTCAACCGCTTACGCTAGCTTGGATAGATCAGGGCCGCAGGGGTTCCTAAACTTTTTTGAGCGCAACCCAAATCTGTGTTTGGCGGACACCTCGCGACCCAAGCCTCAAACAACATATGAAAAAGATAGTGATTCTCTGGATGATTTTTTGGCAGTAAGTTACAAAGTTCGTTTTCAATGTTAGCAATCTACTCTTTTCCCAGGCCTACGCTACAGACAAACACAGACATGCAAACGTTGAAAATACGCAACCTCGGTTTGGGTAGCCTCTTCGCTTTCAATTTTTGACCCTTTTCCACCCTTGTTTGGATTTCGACCCACACTTTGGGAACCACTGGGCAAGGTCTACTATCCAACCATTGTGTTAAGCTGCGCCGACAAGTATTTCTTAACTTTAGTACAGAGCCGCGGTAAAATCGAATTTTTCGCAAATAGACAACCATTTTCACACTTTGTGTAGACTGAGTGGGTCAAACCAGGCGCTTGCCCCCCCCGGAATTTTCAAAACATTGCGTAGCAATTTTGATATTTGTAGAAACTTTCAAAGATAAAGATGAAATTTTATATTCTAATCATTTTTAAGAAATCTTATTGGAATTTTTTGTCTTGCTCGTTAATTATCTCCTTACAAGATTTATCTTGAGACAGGTTATCTGATCAAAATTTTGTAAATGATTGGTATTCAACCACAAATATGCTGGAACTGTCAACCTGGGAGATAGTTTAAAATGTTCGTATTTGTAAGGCATCTTTTATCTATTTGTTAGTGTGCTATTTTGTCTTAGACAGGCCTCAATTTTCCCTCATGAAACTTTATAACATTAGGGTACTGTTGAACCGTGCAAATGGCTGAAACTTTCAAATTGATTAGAGAGATCTTGACATAGCAGTTAGTGTCTCGTCAAACCGGTTGTTCTTCTACGACCTTTTGATTATTATTAAAAGCGGATCACCATTATTAACGTAGTACATTTCTTTAAAAAGCGTTGTTTAGCAGCATTTTCGCTTCGAAACCTGATAGTTTTTAACGAAATTTAGGTTGAAGACTGTTTCACGTTTTAGTGTCTTTCTGGCTGGGTTGATCCCAGTACAACGACTTGGGAATAAGGTTTAGTAAAGTGTCATATGAGTGCTGGTCAAGTGTTGAACACACCTACCTACTAGACCACTTTGGCTCCAAATGACGCTTTACAAGACCCTAACTTTTGCAATCAGTGCAAGTCCTGAAAGCTCATAGCCCTAAACGTGCTTGTAAAAACTTTCACACAACTCGGAGATGCCAGAAAAAAAGCCGTTTTGCCCCAAACACACCTGTTCCGTTTTGCCCGAAATGGTAGCATTCAAAGATCCCCTCACTCTTGACATAGGCTATTTTCGAGTTTGGGATATTCATTTCTGATAGAAATTCAAGCACATGGTAGAATAGGGCTAGCACGAATTTGCTAAAACAAGACGAAAATTAGGCGGGTTTGCTACGGTAGTAGCCTATACATCTGTCACACTATAGCCATGACTACACTAGTTGAGTACAGAACTAGGTGTTTGTATGAGAATACTAATTTTTCTGTCCTGATCGTTCGGTTTGTATCTTGATTAAAACTGAAAAGTTCTCATTTTCTGAAATGTTGCGAAGAGAACGTTTATCTGTGTGTCAGGCTTATGCAGAATCACATGGAAATATTTTCAACTACAGCAAAACTGTCTATATGACCTTTAAGGTTTAGAGTGCAAAACGCACAGTCACCCCATTAGTGACACATGGGTGGTAAAAATCCAAAGTCTGTTAACCAATAGAAATATCTGGGAGCTGTACTGGACACTGAGCTCTCAGATGACAAAGACATTCAGAGACTACAGACAACTGCAATAAAAATATTGTGCAGCAAACAAGCTGCGAGCCTCTTTTCCCGATGTTTAAATGCAGTTAAAAATCCACTTTTTGTTCCTTTTGTACGCCCATGTATGCATCACAATTATGGTGGAATTTCGGAAAGACATGCACGCACAGATTGCGTGTGGCCTATAATTTTGAACGCAAAGCTCTCTATAACCTGCCCTGGAGAGCGAGTGTTAGTAGTCATGACTCATCAGGTTCAATGCAACATTCCTCCATTTGAGGCTGTATTAAGAAAAAATATGCATTTGTTTCTCGAATGATGCAGAAGGTCTAATAACTTAATGGTTGCCTAATTTGACGCAATCAGATTGTTTATAATCTTCCTTATTCTTTGAACACTGCAGCCACATTTTATTTTGGGACTGAGTGCTAGAACTTTGCAGTGTTTGTTCGTTTGAGGGTGCGCATGTCACAATGCATTCGTACTTTACCTGGCCTTGACCAGTTTAGGAATGAGCGTCCCACTCTGCAGTAGTGTTGTACCAAGTGAACAAATAGTGTTAAGAAAGCGTCTGTAAACCTGAGGCTCGGCCTCCAACGCCGTTACAAAACGTTCTGTTAAGTTTCTGTAGCCCGGTGTCAAACGAAATTTCTGACCTCTGCGAAATTTCTGACCTATTATTTTTTGCCATTTTTTCCTCTCAGAGTAAAGGAATAAAGTTTGGTGATTACTTTTTTGATCTGTGTTGTGTAAATTAAAACTTTTTGGTTAGATGTCAGACACACACAACATGCTACAGTACGGGAATACGTAAAGCCAGTAAAAAATATTGGACTTAATCTTAGACTTCAATTATTTTCTTTTTGTAACTGTAATATAAACCCTAACCCGTCACACTTACCTAAACACGAAATTCTAAGCCCTAATCATCAGTTTTCTCAGCATATTTTATATGTAGAATGTTGCTCTGTGCATGCGCATATGGCGTGAAGTCAGAAATTTCGCTTGACACCAGTGATTCAGCCTCCAACGCTGTTGTAAAACATTCTGTTTTGTCTGTTTTTATTAACCAGCGTTGTGCAGAATGTATGTGTTTGTACTATGTACTTCGTGTCTGCGGGCAAAAAAAACATTATTATATGTGACCGTTTGCGAAAAAGCTATATCACGGTTGAATAAGCACGATGACGTCATCGAATGAAATTTTGTGAAAATTGCCCTCCCCGAAATGAAGAGCTGGTTGCGCCCCTGCGATCAAACATATGCAAGTTTGTTTAGAGGGCATGTGTAACTTTCCGCAATTTACAAAAATGTCTTTATCTTATTTGTGATTTATATTGTCAACTCTAAATAGCTAGATAAATATTTAATCATTATCAGCTGTTACGTCAACCAGGCGCTCAAGCATTGGACAAGATCCACGTCTTATGTGCGCGCAAGTTTTGTAGACCTACTCTGGGAGTCGTGGTCTTAGCGCAAAGTCGCTACTTCACTTCGATTGAACTTGTGTTATGGTGTACATCAGAAGCGTGTAAATATAAAAATGCAATTACAATGGCGGCCACGATGACTTCTTGCTCAAGATCAATATTGGCTGCAAACAGCATACTGCAGATCTTACACTTATAGCATCAAGATTTTCACAATCGCTTTCGCAACAGTTTTATGAGCAAATGGTGGCTTTCATCCAACGTAGAAGCTTGGAACTTTTTCAAAAACAAATTTTTGAAACTTGTCAATTCAATGAAAATAAACTTTCCATTTGCCGGCTTAAATCTGAACACAATCATTCAAAAAAAAGCGCCAGAATAATGCACATTTTATGGATGATGCTTTAAAAACAAGGGGTAATAAATATTTAAATGTTGAAACTCGGTTGTTGTTTGCCCCCCTACCTAAATTTCTGGCTACGCGCCTGCCTCGTGGTCACGAGTTTGCCTGTTCCGTGGTCAAGCGGACAACAGCGCTTTGTTTTATCTATAACTGATACAGTCACTATCACAAATTTCAATTAGAGGAAGAAGGCATTGGGATTACATTTTTGTGGGATTTTAGATCCCGCTGCAGTTTAGGATTGCACAAAATTTTCTAGTTAAATAACAAATGTAATCCTACAATTAGTGAGAGATATCATCAACGGAATACGTTACTTGTGATATCAAAGAGGTCTTGAGCAACAAAAAGGCCGTCCACATGTGTTTGCGCTGCCGAAGAAAACTTGGAAAGGAACTATAATTATTAGATCAGTATTCGATTATGGTCTCAATTCAAACAAGAGTACTCGTATGCTTTTTTCGTAACACAAGCTTTCCGGGTTTTTATTGTACGAGTAAGCTTTTTTGGTGTGCAATCTGGGTTTATTTGAAATCACTGAATGGGAGCCTTGCATGTGACTATTGAACACAAACATCTTGGCAGGCAATGCAGTGAGACATTAACTCTGCTGATAGCGGTAAGCCACGTATAGTTTTATACTGTGTGAAAAGAAGCTTGAGTAAAAATGTAGCTGTGCTTCCACATGTTTGAAAAAACTACTGTTAGTGTGAGACTGTGATCAATATCCCCAAGTGAATAGCTGAATCGACTCTTATGCAGGCTTCTTTTCACACACTAGAAAAAAACGTGGCTTGTTAGAATACATCTATGCCAGGCCTGCACGGCCCGCGGAAGCTTTTGTTGCGGCCCGCGAGAGCCTACTCACTTGTAGAAAACGTTGCAAAAGCTCAACCTGGAATAAGTAATTGTTGTTCCAGAATTTCTTCCATACTACAGGGAAAACTCTACATCGAAATGAAACAGACTTTTTCGGCCCGTGGCAAATTTATGTTGATATAATTTGGCCCTTCGAGCTTTCTGAGTTGTGCAGGCCTGGTCTATGCCAACGTCTAGAAATACGACTTTATCGCTAAGGTTTTGTTCTGACTTCTTAGTAAACACTAAGTGCAACGCTATATTTGCTGTGGCGAGTTTTCGTAATTCATCTGCTCAGTTTTTTAAGCCTGTGTGGTGTTCTAGCTTNAGTAAGTTGGCCGATAGTCTTGTCAAGATATANTTCTACTTCTCATTGCTTGAAACAATTTTGTGAGTGTCTAACTTCCTTGTTTTTTCACCGGTCATGTTGTTCTGGCCGTTGATTATTACTAAATTATGACTTGTTTGTAGGAAGTGCTAGAAAAATGGATATTAGGCAGTTTATGAAAAGAAAAAACATTTCTGATAGCCGAAGTGTGAAAAACATTTCAGACAAAAGACTGAAAATTGATCTTCATCCAGAACAGAGTAATGGGTAGAAAGGGTAAAGCGTTTTGTGAACATCCATTTGCTTTAATCATCAGCAACCTGAAAAGGATAAGCAAACTTTCGGCGTTGCCCTCCTGGAAAAATTTCTGTGGATACCCATGGATGCACTGACTTCGATCTAAATATTGGGTCGTGAAGCGTGGTGCTGCTTTGTTCACTTCTTTTTAAGCTTTAAGTCACCCAAAGACGATGAATGCCAAAGTTGTCAGTTTCCTTAACTAAATGCAGTAATGAAAAAGCTCAACAATTTTGACGCGTGGTGAATAGCTTAAAAACATGAAAAACCAGCGAAGGAGTGTTTTGATATTCAAGCGCGAGGCCCCCAAAAGCGCGAGGCCCTGGCCATTTGCCCGGTTTGCCCAATGGCTAATCCGGCCCTGCACTCAGTGCTACGTCAGCCCATTTCACAACTGAAAAAATATAAGGCTGCGCATTAAACAGTGGAGTCAAACATACTCAACGCTATGGCAGGGCAGTTCAAAATTGCAAAAATATCAGACTGCGCTAATCTCTCGTCAAATAGCAGTCGAGCAGGAAAGGTATGGGATGGCGGACACCCAGGGTTGACAGTTTGAAACTTGCTAAACTGCACAAGAATTGAGAATGCGCATATAGTACGCAAGAAAACTTTTGTTTTATATTCTGTGGCTGTTAGTGTTATATATACAACTATTGGGGGTCAGAACAGATACAGGGTCGTGTGAGCCGGTATGATCAGTCCGTCTGAACTGTCACTTAAATGACCAAGCTAGAAATGATGCACATATTGCAAGCACAGGTGTGCGGCTGTATTAGGGCACACCCAGGGCTGCCACATCAAAAAACGAAACGAGAAACAAGTGATGCATCAAAAAGTCAGCTAAATCGTGCAAATGAAATAGGGCAGTTTTGAAATTTGGCTCAGAAAATCGATTACATGTCCATAAATATCTTTCAATCCTTTTTTTGTGATTTTTCCTTGATCGCACGATCCGGAAAAAGTCACGTCACTATCAGTGTGATTGGGTGTGCGCTGCGCACCTATGATATAGGTCCGTGGTATTGAAGAATGTGAGAATCACTAGCATTTGAATACGGAAAAACTAGTGTTGACAAAAAAACAAGTTTCAAAAAATTAAATCCATGCAGCATGTGTTAGCAGGCTTACAATACGAAAAGTCATCTGGTTACAGCATTTTGATTTTTGTAATTTCACTCTTTAGATGCCTCCTGCCTTAGATGCCCGGGGCCGTCGCCCTGTTTGCCCCCTCTTCACGACACTGCGTCAGATCAACAGCACTGGGGGTGGATTTAAGTTTGTTTGGCGGTGCTTCGTAGTAGTATACAATGAATTGGAAAATGACATCATAGAGGCGACCAGAGCTTGAGTTTGGAGGTATTGGTTGTGACTTGGGGGGTTCAGCCCGCCTGCTCACACTTCTGTTGAATAGAACTGCGGGAACAAACCAGTCGTTCTGTAGGAAAGTAGTCACTGTGATCTGCTTGAAGAGCTGGAATCGCAAATATTCAACCAAATCCTAGCGTGTTTGAGTGACATATTCATTCGTTTGAATGACCTGAGTTTATCACTTTCAAGCAAAAATACAGACATATTGAATTGTCATTAAAAAAACAGAGCGTGATGCTCACCACGAGCAGATGATTTCTTTGGCATTTGTCTAAAATGTATAGATAGCATTTTGGCTAAAAGTTGGTTTATCCCTCTTGCAAAGAATCGTTTCAACCATTTCTGGCATGGGCTCTACAAATGAAAGGAAGATTCATTAATGCTAAAAAGACACGTCATCAGCAGCTCAGCACAAAACAGCTCAGCGTCAAAAAAGTCGACGCCAAATGGATGGCGCCAAATAGTTGTCGCCAAAATGGCGGCGCCAAATAATCCATTCCGAAGACCTATCGGATAAAATTCCACTAAAGTTTGCGCTCGACAGAAAACTTACAGAGAAAGTGCTTGTTATACAAGATATGCGGATAGTGGAGGTAGCGAATAAAACACGCTCTTTGCTGTGGATATTTGAAAATGGTCTCGCAAGATTGGTGAGCTGATGATTGCATGAAGAACCACCATGAAGACGGGGCACAAACTCTGTTTTGCTAACAAAGGCTCACCACCCAAATAAATTTGCAATGCCGTGGAAGTTCGATGTTTTTATTGAAGGACTACTACTGTTTCAGTGAATGCACGTCAGTAGCTTTTGCGCAAAATGTATTATAAACAGGGCAACCAATTTTATGGCCTAAAAACTTAAAATTTTGACTTTATAATTTAAAAATTTTGACTTTATTTTGACCTATAAATTTCTTGCCTTTGCAATTGCAAAATAATTCAGCCTTAGGTGTTGAGGTTAATCCAGAAGCATGTTCCTGCACTCTATGCATCGAAGTTTTGAAAAATTTGGTTGTTTAATTTTGGGGATGATGAATTGATGAGTAAAGTAAGAACTACAGTTGAATAAAACCTGAGAACACCATGAAATTGAAAGACTATTATATGCATAATGGATTGAGCATTTACCAAAGACCACGTTTCTTGCCTCGTCGCGTATTTAGGGTATGGCAGGCATGGCACGTGCCATGGGCGCCACTTTGACGGGGGCACAAAAATTGCTTGGCAAAAATTAAAATCTTTATGTACAGTTTCTTGAACCTCTATTTTGCGCCCCATGCCAGGGATATAACAAGATTAGATGGCGCCCGGGACAGTAAGCAAATTTGGCGCCCCCATGTTCGAACCTGAGGTCTTCACGAAGCAAATGTACTGTATTGAAGAAAGTACTTGTGACATTGTTGGGCCTTTTCGGCGCCCCCATGGTGATTCGGCGCCCGGGGAATTGTGCCCCTCTTGCCCCCCCTCATTATGCCCCTTCCCCATGCATTCGTAAACTGCAAAGCTGCATCAACACCGCGCCCTTACCTAAAACATTAAGTCGGGCGTGTTACGCCAGCACCACTAAGGATTATGACGAAACTGTGGCATTGTGACATGCTCTAACACGAGGGTCAGACATTGTGGCAGAACAAGAACGCTCCCTTGCCATATCTACAGAAGATATTAGTCAGAATCAGGCTGAGACAAGTTTAAGTCCGTGGCTGTGAGAATCTGACTGTTACGCAAATAACTGCTCCTGAGGTCGTACAGATTTACAAATTACTTAAATTACTGCGGCCCATTCCTCCTTCATAAAACTTCTTCGATCGCCACTAGTGTCCCATAAATAGACTGATTACAATGCTCCAGTTCGGAGACTAAGGTAGAGAACATCAGTTAGTCCTCGAAAAATTAGCAGTTAGTATCGTTGTCGTACTAGNTGAGCAAAAATGTTAACTCATGCAAGAGATTTGTTCTTCTTGTTTAGAGCTAGCTTTTCTGTCCAATTTTGGGTTTCTGTTCGATGTCCAATGCCTTGTGAAAAGGTCCCGACTGTGAGAAACTAAAATCTACGTGTGACAATTTAGGATCTGTGTACAGTTCAGATGTAGATGGCAAGCAATTATACGAGAAGAGTCTAGATTGCAAAATGTTGGTTTCAAGTGGTGCAACTTAAAATTATCGCGTCCTGAAGTCCTCCTGACATTCTTCGAATTGCTTTGCAAATAATGCTAATGATGGCAGTTATACAGTATTTACAGCAAGCTGTGAACGATCTTTCAGTAAACTGAAACTGGTCCTTTCATACCTCCGGTCCTCATTGATTAACAATAAGTCAGGGAAGATTATGTGCTATAGCTTTGATGAGAATAGAAAGGGAGGAAACAGCAAACGCTTGCTGTACTTTGATGAAATTATTGACGAATTTGCTTCGATAAAGGAACGGAAAGTGTTGTTTTGTTTTAATTAGCATTTTTGTGTAATTTAACCGGAAAAGGCTGAATAGGCTAGGTTTATGTGTCGATGGAATTGTGTTTTTTGAATAGAAATGATACATGACTTGCATTAAATTGTTTTTTGTACAATTCAGATTGAATGTTTTTTATTTCAGAAGAAACTGTCGTTTGCAGTTGCAATATGTTTGATTTTTTTGTAAGATATGCAATTTTGTTAGGCAACAATATGTAGACCTGTAGACTATGATAAGGTTATTATTTGAATGTTATTGATGTACGATAACGTTATTATTTGAATGTTATTGATGTTTATCATAATAAAAATAAATGAGTATAGAAGTATGTTGTAGTCGTCATGGATAATTTACATTCTATTTGCTGAAAAGTTCAAAGCAAAAGTAAACACAAATATATACAATTAAAAAAAATTAGTTTCTTTGTGGTTTATCTTTCGTAAAAATTGTGCCTACATTTAATATTTAAATTATTAGAATGGGCGCAGATTAAAATTTTGCCATGGGCGCCACTTTGCATAGATACGCCACTGTTCTTGCCTTACCGCGCCTTTGCTAGAGTTTCCTACATATAGCATTCAATCGTCCAGTGGTGGGCAAAACAACATTGTTACGTCAGAAATCGCAACAAACCCATTATTATTACAGAATTGCAACTAAACTTGCAAAAGCATATCAATATCTGTTGTTGTAGTTTCAATAAAATATCGATAGAGAAAAAAACTGTGCTGCAAGAAAAGTTTGACCCAACGACAAATTTTGACCTAATGATATATTTTGACTTTTTTTGACCTAGTAACTTGGGATTCCCATTATGCTATGAGCGTGAAATTTGGTTTGTGGACGTTTAACAAGCTTTAAAAAAAGCAGAAAAAAATTGACTTTATTGGCTTTTGGTTGCCCTAGTTATAAATTAACTTTCAGTTTCAATCCTCATAATAATCAAATAATTTTCGCCGAACCATGTCGCAGAAACCGATGTACTTTGAAACAAGGTATTTCATCGTTGACAACCCAGGCTGATCTTTTCGTTTTGTTTCTGAGCATCGCTTTCAATATTTTGATTAAAAAAATTGTGCGACTCAAACAAAACTTGTAATTTCTGCCTCGTGCATTAATTTTCAATGAAATATCGTGCCAAAATTTCTTCNATTCCATATGTTTGCTGTTTGGCTGCCATAGCTCTNAAATTTTTCAAAATAATGCCGTGCAACTCCTAAGAGTTCACACAGGCATACAGAACTATTTATCCTACATTTCACAGNACCTTCATCATGCACGTAGTTCAACTGTAGCACTTGTATAAACAACACTTGACGAGCGATGAACANCNGGCAGCAAAATGCACGAAGTGCTCCAAAGTGCAAACTCGATTAAATGAAAACACTAAGTGGAAGCACGAAACAACCGAAGCTCATACGTTTGGCACGTTAGCATAAGTCAAGCATGCAGCAACATCGTTTGACTCCCAATCATGATAACTAATTCGCGTACAAACTTTAATTGCTTGCTGAACAAAAAACGGAGTCAAGCTAGCCCACAAGCTTAACAAACCATTGTCATTGTTTATGCTAAAAATTTTGAAAATCCTTTCGTTTATAAAGTGTTAACTTAAGTCACACCGGCGTTTCCATCAGTCCACCACTGGGCTTCATCAGGTCTGCTCAGGCAAAATTCCTTCAACGCGCCCTTCATAACCCGAACTCGGAATACCGAACCCTTCTCTCAAAGGTTGTGGGTTTTCGACAAATTCGGAAAAGCAGCACCTACAAACTTGTCATATGTACACGGTTGCTGCAACTCTGAAAATTGGAAGATGAGATATCATCCATCAAAAGTCGAACGAAAAGACTGTGCACAGTTACAAAAGAAGACAATGACCTGTTTACGAACGTCAATGAACCTAGTAATAACAAAATCGTGAGAAGGCTGTGACATAATTAGGAATTGTCAGACTTCACAAAATAAGCAATGAACGAAGCAAGAGCGACTAAAATAGCTAAACATAAATCAGTTTTTAAAAATATGGATATTTTTCGTTGGTATTTCTTTGAGATTGACGTGTTGCCGCAGTTCTGTACGCAGCATTGTATGGAGTTTTACGCTTTTCTCAAACGTGAATATGAGTGAGTTACGAACTTACGATACAATAACGCATACAATAAAAACCAAACCAATTTGCGAAAACCACACACTATCGCAGAAATCAAAATAAACTGACTGCTAACCAGGGATTCGGAGTCGGAGCTGAAATTTTAAAGAAATTCACTGATTCCGACTCCGGCAGTAGGTCTACAGTTCAAGCATTCATATTTGCAACCGACTATGCGGCGATATTGCCGTTATCTTGCCGGATTGTTTAACGCACTGACCACGAAGTTTATCACTGATAAGCAGCACCTGTCCTCAGTAGGTTAATTTCTTTTGCGCTCACTGCACGCGTCGGTATAGCTAATTGAAAACTGGAAAACGACTGGCTGTTCATTTTCTAGACAAGACCCGTGTTCATACAGGCAAATTATGTCAATTAACGTTCATGTAACAAACGGCGTTCGTGAGCTCGAACTCCTGGGCGTAATGATAGTTGTGCGTGACGTGGAGTGCAGTGACATAAATGACAGGATGAGCACTGACTATTCCTTCTAGAATATGCAGAAAACATTGCGATTCACATTGCATTAGGAGTAGCAAATATGTGAGCAGAAAAGCCAAACGTGAAGCTTTTGGCAACTGAAATTGACTTTAAACCTTCAATTCATGAACTGCTTGGTATTCCCGAAGGAATCAATCGCCACAAACCTTGCCATGAAATGCAGCAGCGTCTCATTCCCACATTACAGCCAGAGTAATTGCCAAACGCTGTATTGCAATTCTTGCCTGCTCTATTTATCAAAAT
>JGI24021J15306_10003009_pt1 | contig 18745 bp, 11 predicted proteins | sample Ectturendosymbi1_FD_15306 | JGI IMG/M metagenome (IMG submission 15306)
GAGAACAGGATTTTCGCATGTACTTCAGTAGCTTGTACCGTAGAGGTGTGAGATCTTCACAAACGAAGACATGCTGTCTTCCTTCGATATTTTTTTTTCTACTTTATTTGTTTGATGTCTTCTGTCTAATCCAGCAGTTCCCAACCGGTGGGTCACAACCCCAAAGTGGGCTGTGGAGGAGTGGCTGTGGGCTCGCAGACAGCAGCCTCAATAGTTTGCTTAAGTCTCAAATTTTTAGAACATTGTATATGAACATTTTGTTTTACATTAGCAAAACTGAAACACGGACAGATATTTGTGAAATTCACATTATCTCCATTACAATTCCCATTTGATTTCTCCTATACAGTTTCAATCAAACTGATTGTAGAAACACGGCAGCACTAGAAAATTAAACGTTGCCCAGTGATGCTGAAACTATGTCAGCTTCGTAAATATTGTCCTGTTCTGCATAATTTCCAGCTGAAACTCCAACTAAGCTCAACTGACATTTTTGTCATGGTAGTTCCATAGCCTATTACATTCATTATTTTGTATACATTGTGGTTTAAGGTCATGATTCCAGCACAAAGTATCGTATAGTTGACAGATGGCGGGATTTTACCAGCAGGCCTAACAAGTGATAGTGATGTGCATAAAAGTTCAAAGTAACTTTCTAACGTAGTGCCATTAGCCATTCAAACAAATGGTTGCATCCTAAAGAAGATTTCCTGCAATGGAAATTGCATTTCCTGCAATGGAAACTCGACGTAACAATCTTGTATTTACTTTTTGAATGAAATGGTTACGTTATTCACAATTAAGCATATTTGCAACTGCGAAATGATTCCTAAACACATGACTTGTCTTCTGAAAAAACCTGACGCAGTCCTGGTGCCCTATGCAGCAATCATACCCAAACCAACTATGCTCTCTTTTGTTTCCACCGAGCTCTGAGCAGGGGTGGATATCAGGGGAGTTCAAGTGACCAAGAAACAGTCACCTTGGGTCCCCCTTTTTTAGAGATTCTATGGGTACCCTTTGCGAGTTTCGCACATAGCTTTGCCTGGCTTTTTCCACCCATTGACCAAATTTATTTTGAAATTACCAAAGAAATTATGTCAACCTGGTTACAATGTCCAAAAAGGTAGGGTAGTGAATACTGATTCAGCAAGTTTTAATACTATTGCAAGAAAAGCGACTGAAAGGTCTCAGTGAAAAAACAGGTTATTGCACTGTTCTGTTAAAAAATTTATGAACCACTCTAAAGCTACATTTTAATAAGATCTGAAGCAAGTCATATGTTTTTCAAAATAAAGGAACAATTATTTGCAAATGTGCTAAAGGGGGCTCCTCAACAACTGTTTTGTGTCACCTTTCTAAGAGTTTGCCTCAGGCCCCTAAATTCTAATATCACCTCTGTCCTGTAGGCTGGATTTTGAACCCCTGTCCACATTACTGTAAAACAAGGTCAAAGAATAGACTGGACCTTGAGAATGACCTGAGATAAGTTCTTACACGCCCCCAAGAATTTCAAGACTAGTTGCACAGCTGCAATTTCAGTCATCCCACTGATTAACATGGGTGCTGTCTGTTATGCATAAGAATGTGTGAAAATAACACGTAAAACGATATGTTTTTTATCTTTTTGTTTTTTATTTGAACACTTTCAGAGATGCAGTTAATGGCTGGGGCTGCTTATGTCATATTTTCAAATGGGGTCGCAATATGAAAAAGGTTGGGAACCACTGTTCTAATCACTTTCAAACCTGTAAAAGACTTGGCATATTGCTTTTAGTTGAATTTTAAATATTTCCCAGATCCTGAATATTTTGTTATCATTACAAACGCATTATTAACGATGTTCAATGTCCAACTGTTGCAGCAACACACATTAATCTCATATCTAGCCACTGATGTTGATGGTGAGTTTTGTGTAATTTAACATATATATTCTCCTTACCAAGAAAAGAATAAGCATGGGAGTTTAAGAGAAAGAATCTGACCATTTTTGCTATCAGTTAGTGTAGGGGTTGGCAATCTTAATTCTTGAAAAGTCATTTGAACCCAATAACCCCCAAAAGAAGGTATGCTATCACAAAACCTGTTTTGACATTTAAAATGAAGATAATTTGACAATTTTCATGTCTGTCTGCATGTTTATTGCTGTGAAATGTAGAGTTTTGCTTCTATGAACAATTTTAGATATTTTTCTGCCAAAGTTGTATGTTTAACATGATAATGTTTTAAAATAAACTATTTTTGCTGCTTGTTGTAGGTAATAAACATTGTCATCTTGGTGAGAGCAAATGAATCTGCTCACATAGCATTAAACATTGTTTTTCAAAACTTCTCTTACATTTATCCATGGTTGGCCTCAGGATTACATTTAAAAAATGAAGAACTTTGCTAAAAATACAATTTTAATACTCACTGAGCAGAGGAATGTTTGATCCATTAGCAGCTCTGGAGCTTTAAGGTTACCAACCCCTGAGTTAGTGCTGTTATACAGATGTTTTATGTATTTAGGCAAAAATGGAAGAGCTTCAACTATTTAGAGCTGATACAGTGCTGCTTAAAGGAAAGAAACGCAAAGAAACTGTTTGTGTAGCATTGTCTGAGGATGATATACCGAATGAAAAAATCAGAATCAACAGAGTGATTCGAAAAAATCTGAGAGTTCGGATTGGAGATGTCATCAGGTGATTAAACTGTAAAAGAGTGTTTTCTACCAATCACAGCAATAAATTCCTCTAACCATTTCAATATTTCTTCATTTTGCAATTTGTGATACAGTAGAATGTTTGTGTCAGTGTGAACAATTAATTCAGTGGATTTGTTGTTATTCTTTTATCCTAACTTGACTGATTTTGTTGTTAACATTTGATATCTTTTATACCAAGTGCCAAATACATTTGTATAGTATGAAGTAGAATTTTGATGATAGGTATTATCTCTTTGCAGTATACAACCATGTCCTGATGTGAAGTACGGAGTCAAGATTCATGTTCTTCCCATAGATGACACTGTAGAGGGAATTACTGGAAATTTATTTGAAGTTTACCTGAAGCCCTATTTCTTAGAAGCATACAGACCAGTCTGGTAATTCTTGAATAGCTTTCAGTAATTATAACATGCCTTTGTGAAATATTTATTAGATCTAAACATTCTTGAAGAGCAAATACTTGCACAAACATTCTTGAAATGCAAGCATTTATTAGACCTAAACATTCTTGAGGTGCAAATGCTTGCATGTGGGGCACTGTTCTGGCAGAATTGTTCATTGGATCTTGGTGATTTTTGCTTGATCAATTAATGAGCTGGTTTGTTATAGTTGAAGTGCCTTTTCATTACCGACACTTCAAATTGTTTTCCAACTAGTGCAAGAGACCGGTAGTTGTTACAATAAAAATAATTGCCCCTTTTTGCACGGCGTAAGTATTTATTTCCCATGTGATGCTTCATCACTTTAAGGTATTTGCATATTTTGGCAGTAGTAATTTCTACATCGCCAAGTATGAACTTATTATACATAATATCTTTCAAAACGAAGTTGGCAAAAGTTGACAGTGCTTGGTCTAGAACATGTTCTATTTTCTGCTAATCACTCTTATTTGCTTCTATGCTATCATTGCTGATATCTTGATTTTCGATCGTCTGGCATTGACGTAGAAGTGCGAACATCAGCAAGAGTGTTAAAGATGGCTGTTTGTTGGTGGATAATTGCCAGTTAGGGAATGAGATCTGCTGTTGCCAATAAATATTGCGAAAAGTGTAAGTGTTTCTGCTTCACATGTCAACTTTCGTGAAAAAGCGAGGATGTTGCAAAAAAAACGGTTCGCACAAGCAGCCATAACAAGCGACCACGCGCAAAAGTGCTGTTTAATTTTAATAGCGCCTCTTAAAATATAAACGTCAGGAACGACGCTAAGCACCGAGCCTGACCTAAGCTTTTCAATACTCGGCCGGGCGCACTGTTTACTTTCGTTGTACGTAGGTACATTAAGTGCTTCTTCAAAATGATGTTTTTATTGTTAGTGCGTAATGAGCAAAAATTCCATTGTTTTTGCCATGCAGTTTTCGTGAAAACTACCTTTTATCTTTTAAATCGTCATTTTCAAAACGAAACGCTTGTGCATTGGACTAGGGTATGCGTGGCCGCGTTCGATCTCATTCTAACACTGTTTGCAAATCTTGTTCACTCCGCCAAACAAATGTTCAATCGATGTCACTTAACAATTCGCGCGTGAAACCACGTTTTCCAGCAATCGTTTATCCTCAAATTGCCCATATTAAGTGACTTACAACATCCATCTGTTGCCGCACACTCGAAAATCTGTTGCACCCTGTACATAAACCGCTATGACCTCGCTATACTTGTAGATTTATTAAAAGCAGTACTCCGTGTACGACGATACCCGGAAAACCTCGCTGGAACCCTTATCAGTTTCATGGCTGTAGGCCACCTTCAAACAGTTACCATTAGCACATTTTAGATGGTCGCGCTAAGAAGTGAGCTATGACCTCAGGAAAACTCAGCGTAAGTGAACCGGACCAAGTACGTTGGAGCTGTGTGTGTACATGGAGCTTTCGGACGACCAAGTTGCTGGGTGTTTTTTTTCACTGAGAAATTTCGGTATACTTACACAGTTGTATTACAACTTGCCGTAAGTGTTGATTAGCCTAAATTTTTATATCTTCTGACCGAAAAAAAACATCCGAGTTGTGTGTTGCAGTCTTTTATAGGCTACCAGCGCAAGCTGGACCAGTAACCTTGTTTTGATTGGGCTATAGGATTTTCAGTTTCACGTAGCAAACGTAGAACAATTTTCTGCGACACCACTTCTGAGGTGAAATGTTGTGAAAACTAAATAACGCACTGTAGTGCAGCAGTAGTCTGGGTTCCTACAGTTTGCAAACGGTCCATGAGATTTCCTGCATAGCAGTTCACACAATGTTGTTATTGCTGCAATCTGAATTGCAAAACCCAGGTAAAAGAAACACGCTAAGACAGCGCACAGCAAGTGTGTAAATCGATGTTTTGCTTCACAATTATTCTTTGCCTTTCAATATATGAGAACGGCGCAATACGCGAATCAGCAACAAGTGCATATCGCAAGCCATGTATCATAGCATATCGTTTTTCAAAAGTAACCAGAGAAAAGCAGTTCTAATTATATCAAGTGGTTATATTCGTTGAAGTTACAAGGGTTCTGAACTGACCACAATGATCGTCTGACTTACAAGTCTCAGTTATTATTGGTTGTACTTGTGCGCAGTTTCTGCATGACGCTTCATGACTTATCGTACCAGAAAAGCTCTGTTTTATTGAAATAACTGCTGTGAATTGCATGATCTAGCTACGTTTTAGTCGGCTTGGCCCTGCATTAGTTCTGTAGAAAACCAGGACAGTCGTGTGTTGTCAAACCCAGTCATGGCAGTTAAGTAGTAGTTGTATTCCTGGCAACTTTTGTCCAGATGTTGTCCATTTACCGAGTTTGTAGGTTGTGTGACAGTGTGTTTCCAATTCGCGGGCTGTAATTAATAAGTTATCGTTAATCATGTTGCAGCAAAGGAGATGTATTTTTGGTAAGAGGAGGAATGAGAGCTGTCGAATTCAAGGTAGTCGAAACCGACCCAAGTCCTTATTGTGTGGTATCTCCTGAGACTGTCATACATTGTGAAGGAGAGCCGATTAAGCGTGAGGTAATTTATCTCTATTGCTACGTTTTACGTATGCTGTGGAAAAAACTATGTAGATATCTGCTTTGTAACGGATGTTTATTTTTTTGTTCGTAGCTGCTTTTTCCCTTAAGAAATCTAGTGGGTAAACGTTGCGTTAACACTACTGGGTCGTTGAGCTTTTGCTTTTGTTATGACTCGCTTGATGAAAGTTTGTTAAATAGGACGAAGAAGAATCGTTAAACGAGGTTGGTTATGATGATATCGGAGGATGTCGGAAGCAACTGGCGCAAATCAAAGAAATGGTAGAACTTCCACTCAGACACCCGGCTTTGTTTAAGGTATGGGCAGCAGCGTGCTGATTTATTCCGATTGTTCCCAGTAATGGTGTGCTTACTCTTGGTGTCAAGAGAGATCCATTCAAGTTTATGGTGGGATTTTCGTTTAATAATGCAGAGCACAAGCTCATTGGCTCAAGTCACCTCACAGATGCAGAAACCTCGTTACATCAAGTTTCATTTTTATTGTTCATTGATGTTTGTTTTGTGGTTAACCGGGTGATAAGCGCCGACGGTGCGGGATCGACAAGTGGTACGCTGTGATAAAAAGGTTGCGAACCTCCGAACAAAAAAGAAAAAATCGTTTTGGTTTCCGTGATGAGAGTTATTGATCGTGTTTTAAGTGTCGTCGAAGTTTATTGAGTTGCTTCTTAATGCAGTGCTTCGTTCATACCGTAAAGTTCCGCGTTAATTCAGTCCTAACGCGTGCTTGGTTGCAATCGCATGCAGTCTGCGTTATTGTTTTGTTGCCGGAACGTGTATCCGCATCTTGTGTATTTTTTTCAAGGCTATTGGCATCAAACCGCCTCGTGGAATTCTCCTGTACGGTCCGCCTGGGACCGGTAAAACACTGATTGCGAGAGCAGTTGCGAATGAAACTGGCGCCTTCTTTTTCCTTATCAACGGTAAAGCTGAGATGATGCCTCTTGCGTTACGCACTCAAAGCGTGTTGGTGTACTGTATTTTATTGCTAGTATGTCCTTCGACATTGTCATAGCTTTTTTTCTCGAAGCTAAACGGTTACGTTTTCCCCTAGCAACTGATGCTGTTAGAGCGAAACACGAGTTAATTTTAAGGAATTTAACATGTTTTTATTTATCCCGCCAACCATGGGTAATTTATTGTTGCATCAAAATCACCTTGTTCTGTAGAACTTACTCTTCGGTAATTGGACCATTTTGACAACGATTGCCGACATTTTATTGGCATTTTTTGTGGTCGGTAGCACGCCAAGTTCTCCACATCGAAAACGAATTTCTGCCCTTTTGAATTTGGACAAGCTCTTGGCGATTTCATTGCAGGCCCTGAAATCATGAGCAAGCTGGCGGGCGAGTCCGAGTCGAACTTGCGACGAGCATTTGAAGAAGCTGAAAAGAACGCCCCATCTATCATTTTCATTGATGAATTAGACGCTATTGCTCCTAAACGAGATAAGGTAAAGTCATCTAATCGCGGCAGACGGACCTTTTGCGGTACCGGTCTTGGTTGGATATATTACACAAATTACTAGGTACTAGGACATTGCAAAAACCTACAACTACTAATTAGGAGAGCATGCGTAAGAAATTTACCGCAATTTACTACCTTAAAAATTTTTGGAATACCGTACTCTCTTTTGCAACAGTCATTACTAGAACACACAAACAAAAATAAATCACTTGTTGACACCAAATTGCAACACCAACACTTTAAGCCAAGCCACATGTCGTGCTAGAGTTGTGTAAGAGAACGCAACACGTTACCTTCAACACAAAATAACTATCTTAAAACTCAAGAACGCCTGATCTCATCAGAAAAATCAAGCTTCGGGTGAAATCTAAATTTTTGACAATGGCTTGGTGTTTGCCTAACCAGTGTTACAGTGCATACGATGACTTTCTTACATTTTGTAAATACGTAGTTTTTTTCACAGTGTTACTTTAAGTGTTCAGCTAAGCCAGGGCTTCTCAACTAGGGGTCCATGGTGACCTATTGAAGGGGTCCACATGATTTTCTTATGAAGTAATACTTTTGTTGCTGACCAGCGATTAAGTCCCATGACGTCTAAAGAACCCATATGAACAATGACTATCCACTTCGTTGCTGGTCAATGGAGCAGTAGCGATATGGGACAGTTTTGCTTTTCGCATTTTAGATGTAGCTCCGAGAATATGCCTTTTACTCGTCTTGTTTTTCCACGAAATTGTCAAGCTTCCTCCTGCTGACAAGGAGTAGAGTCACGGCTTCCCGTGATCTACAGTAGCGTAAACTAATGTAGATAGAACTGTGTATTAAATGCAATGTGTAAATTGATTTATGTGTCTGATTAATTTTTTGGTTATCTACTGGGGTCCACAGAGTTATCTGAAAAGGCATGGTGGTCCACGGACGAAAATGAATTGAGAAGCCCTGAACTAAGCCAAAAGCGGTCAACGCGCTTAGCGTTTTGAAATTAACTTCCAAGGTAAACTTGTGGGGAGTTGCTGCCGAGTTTTTGAACAGTAAGGCTGCAGTTATGCAATATGTTTTCTGTAATTATGGCGTTGCTGTTCAAGCCCTAAAACAATCATTAATTAAGGCAAGCTTTTTCAATCAAGTCAATTTTTTGGTAGCAAGCTTGAATAACGTGATTTTTGCAAGAATTCGGATAGAAAGAGGAAGTTTCATATTCTGATAGGTCAATAAAAAGTCAATTTTTTTACCGTTAGGTCAATATTCTTTTTATAGGGCAATGAAGTCAATTTTTTATAATTATCACTGATAATTACATGGAAAGACAAGATATTTCACCGGCTGTTTACAGTTTACTTAAAATTCTCAACCCGCAACTGCTCCTGTAGAGAGAAGCTTTTCCATGCTGAAAAAACTGTTGGCCAAGGACAGAAACTTTTAAGGCCGAAATGTACAACATTACATGATTTTACACTTTAATCCGTCCAGCTGGTGATTGGCTTGCAGTGTTATGTCGCTAGACTTAGACTTATTTCGCAATAGCACGTAGACTTGTGTCGCAAGTTTCGTTGAGAATTTGTGTGTTTTCGTTTAATAAATGTTGGTATAAAATATCAAGAAATTCTCAAGAAATATCATTTATTCAGTCTACATTTTGTTCGGTCAATAAAGCCAAAATTTTTGAATTTTTGTCTGTACGTTTAAGTGTTCCTTCTTGGTTGTTTTTTAGTTAATATCTGCTGCTTTGTCAATTAACTGGATATTTTAATCCACCTGTTGGCTAGTATTGTAAGTTGTCTTTGTCTGGATATTAGCGTTTTATACGGTGGACTGCGTATGTTTGATTGCGCAACATGTGTATTGTATCTTTGCAAACGCTGATATTGCTCGCATTTCGGATTCTTATCTCGTTTGAGTCGTTGTTTCATAGTGACGTGTCAGATCACAGCTATGCGGATTGTCAGCCAGTGTTGCGGAGTCGGAGGTAAAATGTCCAAACACTCTCCAAATTTTTCCGACTCCAGCTCCGAATTTTCCAAAATTTCCGACTCCGACTCCTTAACATAACCTGAATGAAGTTTGCCTGTCAACAATGGCAAAGAAGCGAGCTAAAATTATGTTACAAATAAGCATTTTGTATTATCGCTAGATAAATGAGTTAAAGCATTGAATTAAAATGTTTATTTAAATCATATTTACTGATTATAAAAAGCCCTGATGTTTACTAAGAGTAGCTACTATGTCTATAACGTGAATGAATTAAACAATAACAACAATATCACATCAACTACATTAAAGAAACCTTCGTAAGTGGTACATAATGTGGTATATATAATATGAGGGTGAGTAGCCAGCTATGGAACTATTCTATATTTGATCATTTCAAATTTTTCTGACGCAAAATATAACATAGATTTATTTTAGCATGTTATATTGATAGTTCCTACCGCTTACCATTCGCATTGCTTCACTGGCTAAAGCAACAAATTCATTTGCATTAAGTACCTATGGACAGTACGATTGCCGCTGTTGTTGTTTTTCCAACGACGCATAAAAATCCATACAGAATGATCTACGCCTGAATAACTACTCAGTAAATCATCCGAGCAAACAAGAAACACACAAAAACTGTCAGAACAACACAACTGACTTGCGGTAAAGGTCGTTGTCCATTTGACCACCAAGCAGCACAATATTAACACAAGAACCAATTCTTGTCTCACAGCAAACACGCTGACAGGAATTCATTCCACAACTGGACACCGTTCTCTTATTCCTCTTCGGCATTACGTTCACTGTTTNGCTTTAATATCTGTCTCATTAATGACCTTAACTTTTAAGTGNGCATTTAATAGTTTGCTCTCAAGAACAGGATGGCTTCTGTGNGTTTCGCCTTCATTGCAGCCCTTTGGTTCGTCCTGATGAGCCTCAGTGCTGGAAACAGACGTTCAACGCTCACACTTGTGTTGGGGAAAGCGCTGCTACCAAATCAGCAGATTCTTTCACTATTTCAGAATATTGCTTTATGGCTTCCTGAACTTCCAACTTAGATTTTCTATCTGTTTGTTCCACTTGCTTTAATGCGTTACAGAAGTCAGGCTTGAAACTTGCTAAGCTTTCATCCACTGTAGCTAAAGTGTTAGCTGTTTCTAACTTACGTCGCTTTGACCTTGCTTCACGATCTTGTTGATCTATCAACTTATCAGAATCAGCTTCATCACACGTTAGTCACATTGGAGTCTGAATCTTGAGAAGATGCAGTGGCTAAACCCAAAATCATCACGGCAAGGTCACAAAGCGTTGATTTTGCTTCATCTTGTTGGGTTTTAGATAACAGGACTTTGTTTGTAGGGTCCACATACCACATACACTCCAGCCAGTAGTCTTTCACTGTTAAGCAGTTGCACTTATCTTTGTTTCATTGGGCCACGCACGATTTTTGCAAGCAAACCACATGTTTGAGATAAGGAATGTTCTAACTATTTCCACTCTTTTGAGAACATTCTAGGTTTGAATTTTTTGTCACATGAAGGGATCTTGAATTTTTTCCACTTTAACTTGCTTCCATTGGATGTCAGACAGACTTACATCTTAATTTCCCACAAGCATGCTCTTTCACGATTATCCATTAATTATCACTCAATCATCTGGGCAATGTTGATTGAGCAATGACGCGTAAAGCAGTTGTGATTATTATACGGGCAATTCTGTAAGCACTAAGCAACGAGAATTGTTCTTTAAGAGAAAGCTTCTTTCTTGTGATGCTGGGTCTTAAACCTGAAGCTAGCTAATTTTGTAGCAACTAGCAATCAATGGAAATCGTGGCGCACAGCAAGAATTATCTGTTTCAATAAAAGATGACAAAGAAATCGTACCATTTCAGCAGGCACGAGTTAGGACCCCTACTCCTAATTTGGAGTGCTATGTAAAAAATGATTCAATTAGACTTCCGGTGTTGGATAAAAAAATCCGACTCCACCCAAAACCTACAACTCGACTCCGCAACCCTGTTGTCAGCAAGTGTTTTTCCTGTGCGAAGTAATTCGTCCGCCTTCGGATCGTTTGGCCAACCCATCAATTGATATTCAAAAAGTTATGTTTCATTAGAGGATTGTTCGCAAAAGGATTGTTCTGTAGCAGTTGCTGAAAACATATGATTTGCTGCGTTTGGTTTTAGTCTGTGAGTATTAAACTCTCAAGCAATGTTCAGTCTTAACTTCTGACCCAAACATACTTTTTCTACATAGACTCACGGGGAAGTGGAGCGTCGAATCGTATCTCAGCTTCTGACGCTCATGGACGGGTTAAAACAGCGCCACCACGTTGTTGTCATGGCAGCGACCAACCGTCCCAACTCGATCGACGCCGCTCTTCGTCGCTTCGGACGCTTTGATCGGGAGGTTGACATCGGCATTCCAGACGCGACTGGTCGTCTTGAGATCCTCCGGATCCACACGAAAAACATGAAACTAGCGGATGACGTTGATCTAGAACAGGTTGGTTGCATAAGTGGAGTTGATCGGTTGCCGTTGCTGCTGGCTGTTTGGTCCCACTGCCGTGGTTGTTATTGTGAGGAAGGTGCCAGAACTTTAAAACAGCAACGGTTTGTTATCAGATTGCCGCCGAGTCACACGGCCACGTTGGAGCTGACTTGGCCGCGCTCTGCAGCGAGGCTGCTCTCCAGCAAATCCGGGGCAAGATGGATTTGATTGATATGGAAGAAGAGACCATCGATGCTGAAGTCATGGATAACCTTGCCGTAACTATGGAAGATTTCAGAGTAGGTTGAACCTTTTTATGCGAACTTGCTGGTTAGACGGTCTGCGACTGAAATGAAGTCGCTTCTGCATAAACTGGGGTTTGCACACCACATGCACACGAGATAACACTGTTGTTAATAGTATATCTTCAGCTATTTTGAAACTTCTTTCGAGTAATGTGAACAGATGTCGCAGTTTGGCGTAGCCTTGCCACGTTTTTTCGTTCGCAGTTGCGTGCGTTTTGTCGATTCTTATCTTTTTTGCTACAACCTGCACTGTAGTAGTCGCTAATTCTGCATCATTTAATAATTTTTCGTTTCAGTTCGCCATGGCGCAAAGCAATCCATCGGCACTGCGTGAAACAGTCGTCGAAGTTCCCACAGTCACCTGGGACGACATCGGAGGTCTGGAGAACGTCAAGACAGAGCTTCAGGAACTTGTACAGGTGACTTGCAGTGTTAGGCTGATTTCTAACGTTATGCCTATATTGAAGAACTGTATTATATTATTGCGCTTATTTCTAAGAAATTTACTAATTTTTGATTTGCGAGTTTAGTAAACAGTATCTAAACGCATCCGTTCGGTTACGACTGGTGGTTTCCGTTTCGCAAATTTATGCCCGAGTAGTTGCCCCAATGCTCTGTGCAACGCTGTGTAATGTCACGGCAATACCTAACCGCATTTTCTTTTGTGCTCCTGTGGATGACTGTGTTCTGTGTAAGTACGGTGAAGATTAGCTAGCATAAATGTACGACTGCGAACGTAAACTTCCCTTGCAACCGTAAACGCGTGCTTAATCGAGCAAAACTAGACGAAAATTGAGCAATGTGATGAGTCGGGCAAAAAATTGTTTGAATTTAGTAATGTTCTTTTATGACCATGAATCACTACTTCTTAAACGGGATCTTATGCTAAGTTGCAAGTTCAACCGCACATCGTTGCTTGCATCAAAACCTTGTATGTTTCATTGGCCTGCAGGAAACCCTGCGCATTTCGGCTCAGGATCATGTAAGGCACTGTACCATTCTGCTGATGCCCTGGTTGATGGATTTCAAAAATCCATATCTGCACGCAAAATTTGTGCTGTGGGTGTTCATCATGTTTCATCGTTGTAATGTCTTGGCAGTATCCTGTTGAGCATCCGGACAAGTTCCTTAAGTTTGGCATGACCCCATCTCGGGGTGTTCTCTTCTACGGACCACCTGGTTGCGGCAAGACGTTACTGGCCAAAGCGATCGCCAATGAGTGCCAGGCCAACTTCATTTCGATCAAAGGCCCGGAGATGTTGACAATGTGGTTCGGTGAGTCCGAAGCCAACGTACGTGAAGTCTTCGACAAAGTAAGTGATTGCTTGATCAATACTACTGTACTTGCTTCACAATTTCAACCCGTGCTTGATGTTATTCTGTGTTGACTCACGCGTTCGTGAACAAGACAGCATGTGCAGATTCTAAACGATTGCTGGCATTGGTTTGTCTGAACGGTGCAACCTAATTCCATCCCTTGGTTTTTACTAGTTGTTTTGTTCTTAGGCTCGACAGGCCGCCCCCTGCGTTCTGTTCTTCGATGAACTTGACTCTATAGCGAAATCACGTGGAGGCAACGTCGGCGACGGAGGCGGTGCAGGCGACCGTGTCATCAACCAAATCTTGACTGAGATGGACGGGATGAGCAATAAAAAGAACGGTCAGTAGCAGGGTTTTTTTAAGGCGTTTTAGGGACCCGATTCAGGTCCCTAGCATTTCAAATCGGGTCCCTGGAATCAGAAAATTATCATCGGTTCCCTAAAATCATAAAAAATCGGGCCCCTAGAATCAGAGAAATCGGGTCCCTACAGATCCAAACCGGGTTCCTAACATTTTCCTTAAAAAAATCCCTGGTCAGTAGTGATGTCGTGAAAGCCTTTCATTCAGTGCTTGAACGTCCGCACTAGATTTTTCATTTTGGGAATGTATAAAAGTTCCTCACGTCTAATATCGATATTTTCCACCCAAAAGAAGTGAGTCTTTTTTGTTCAATCGCTGTTGCAAAACTATATCTGCACAAGCAAAAATTAGTACCGCAAAAGTTCAGATGAACACATTTTCTTGTAGGAGCTTGATTGTTTCGCTGTAGTATTTTGAAAACAGCCGAAATGGAGCGTTTAAGTATCAGCCGTAAGGTTGACATTCTGGTCATGCTTCTCAACCAAAAAGGGTAAGGGGCCGGCGTTATGCTACATAGCCTGTTGCCCAAGTGATATGCTCAAAACTGGTAAAATGATCAAAACGTGCTTTCGGCTTCTTTGCTTGACGATTTTGAACAGTTAGAACTGAACCTAGTCAGGCTTCTGTTCGTGATCTTTTCTACCGTTCCGATTAGTTTCGGAAACACCGGTGAATATGTGCCTGTATAGATTCGGCTGAAGCTGAAACAAAACAGTCGATAGGTCGAGCTAACATTTTGAATGTTTACAAAGTTGCTGTTTTTTTTGTTTTTTTACTGAAAAAATATTAATATCTGTTTGTGATCGTGCTGATTAGGTTGGTCTACAAACTTGTTGTACACGTGTGGGTTAAAATTCTACAAACCTTCCCAGTTTTCATTATTGGAGCGACCAATCGACCAGACATCATCGATTCCGCCATATTGCGGCCAGGCCGTCTGGACCAGCTTATATACATTCCTCTGCCGGACGACAAATCAAGGATTCAGATCCTGAAAGCGAATTTACGAAAGTCCCCTGTGGCCAAGGTGCGTATCAGTAAAGACGCTTGCGCCATTTTCGCCGCAGAACATGGCATAGTTGTGTGTCGAGTTTGATATCGGAGTCGTGGTTCTGAAACGTGATGCAGTTTAAGATTGGTGCAGCTTGGTAGAGAGTGTTGAGGAAAGTCTTTGCTGGTAATGATCTAAGATCCGTGTACCGCTGATTGATAAAACTGTTTATAGTATTTGGAGAAGTGAATTAAGCACGCTAAGGGAAAAATTGAAAGCTTTGGTGTCGAAGGGTTGTTCGGCGAAAGCAGAAACAACATTCCAGAAGAAGTGAGCTTTGCTTTGGCCGTTATTGTGTGCATTGTTCAACCGTTTTCTTGTTGTTGACGAAACCCATTTGCTTCAACAGGATGTGGATTTGACTCTGATCGCCAAAGTGACCAAAGGCTTCAGTGGCGCTGATCTGACTGAGATATGTCAAAGAGCTTGCAAGTTGGCCATTCGCGAAAATATTGAAAAAGATATCCAACGCGAGCGAGAGCGAAAGCGAAACGGGGCGAGCGCCATGGTAAGCTTGCAGAAGTTTTTAACACAAGTTTTATTTGGTGTTGTTGGCGCTACGCATGTAACTACAGTTCCTTTTTGTGGTCGTCAACCTTTATATATGTACCGCAGGTCGAGCGTATTTTCTGGGCTAACAATATTCAGCATCAAGGATATTAGCTCCCGCCATCTTTGTATTGATCTTCGTAAAAGTTTTTTCAACCCACGTCGCCTTTCACTGAAATTATCGCTTGGCATTTTTGTTAAGTGATGTGATTGATATCGTAAACCAACAGTAGAACCGTTTATGGTACTGTAGGTTGCACGTAGCTATTCTTTCGCAAGCTTGCAACTGACACTGCAGATGCAGTTTGCTGTTTGAGTCAAAGTATCGTGCGTTGGTTCGTTGGCATTAAAACTTTCCTGTCTGGGTTGGAAGGCCAAGGCTCGCATTGATTGATTGTTTTTATGGAAAGGATATGGATGAAGACGAAGAAGATCTCGTGCCTGAGATACGACGTGACCACTTCGAGGAAGCCATGAGATTCGCGCGAAGATCAGTAACTGACAAAGACATCCGAAAATATGAAATGTTCGCGCAGACTTTGCAACAAGCAAGAGGATTTGGTAACTTCAGGTAAATAGTCTGTTTCTTGAGGCAATGTTATGCACATAGACGACTGGTTTTGATCAAAGGGTAGCTTCATACGTGACGTTGCATAAGGTTTCGCCACGTGTTCAGTCAGCTNTTTCTTTTGCGCTAAAAAATTATCATTTAACGAATACATGTCTAATATTTTTTGCGTCGGGCTCGCCAACGTTCGCAGAAATTTCCGTTGTTTCACGTGAAACGCGACCGTCGCTTGGGATATCTGCCAAAACAATGATTAATGCTGTATTGCTTTCTTCCGTATTTTTGCATATATTCCACCAAAAGCAGTCTTTTACCTACGTGGAAAAAAAATCAAGTTAAAACCATTCTTTTCTCGTTACGTGGTTTATGTCATTACACTAAGATAAAACTTGTTTCACTCTTCTTGCAAGCAACTGCAGTTAAAGCATGGCGAGAGGCCTTGTTCAAGCAGTATTACGAAATAGTATAAGCGATTTATCATTGCACAACAGGAGTGTTTATCAGAGGTTTTGATCTCAAAGCAAACCACCACCATTCATAGCTTTTTCCAACACACCGAAAATAAAAGCTCCGCTGGGTTCGTACAAAAGTGTTCACCTGGTGTCGTGTCTGCGACTTGGCGCAATCATCGGTTTCCGTTCTGGTCTCAGCGGACATTGAGCACCTCAACCAACGCGCTTTGCATCCTTACAGCTTTGGTCGCAGTGGAGGTGGAACAAGTGCTGGAGGTGGTGCTACTGGTGGCTCGGGCGTGTCAGGGGGTGGAGACCTCTACGAGGAAGAGGAAGACGACCTTTACAGTTAAAAGCACCGTTTATTGCAACGGCGAATCTTCGTCGTGTGATGTTAAACGAGCCTATGCTGCTGGGATTTGTAAAGTTGTTTTTTGTCGTACTCGTACAGTTTAATTTTCATTCATACAAGCCACCTGGATTTCCACACGTTTTTCCGTCATGGCTGTCACTGGGCTCACGCTGCAGTACTTTATTTATTCCATCGACCAAGTCAGTTTGGCAAGCTCAGTTGTGTGGATGAATTCCTTGAGTGCTGTCTCTTGTATAGGGTAATTGTTCCTCAAGCAATATTGTAGTTATTTGGACTGTTCAAAATGCTGTGTCGCTTCCGATTTTCGTGATTTTGTTCCACCCTTTCAAGTAACAAAACATATGCTATGGTTTGCTTGTCATGGCCGTAGTTGTGAATCAAGCGGCGCATTTTGGCGGTTGCGTTGAACGTCTTTATGAGTTACTAAAAAGGAATAAAAACGTTTTGTTTTGGAATTGCGGTAGTGGAATGTTATTCACTGTTTTATACTGGGCAGTAAACGCGAGTGACATTCAGGTTAAGATTGCGTTAAATATTTACTTCCATTACTTGGAGCAGATCGACTCGGTTAAATCGTTTCAGAGATGTAATGTCAGGTGTGGAGACAGACCTGTAGAGTTGCGGGGAAATCCTATGGCAAGGGGGTATGATAATAACACCCGTTTAATTTTCAAGCAACGTTTTGGAACTCTTTGTCTACAATCTACATGGTATAATCCAATACAAACCCAACATGATGGGTGAGCATTAAAATGCATTTTTATGTTCTTCACTTTCGTAGTTTGTGTTATTTGCTCTTATTTGAAGGCACACGACACCACTCCCGATTTTTGTTCGCATTAGCAGAGTTTTTTAAGGTCTGACGTTGGTGACCATTAAGACATTTCGGAAGAACGCAAATATTTTTTCTGAATACCGAGGTGGCCATAAGCGAGGTTTTAGTACATTTTACTGGTGGTCATGCAGCGATGCTTCGTATTTTGGGAGATCGTTTCGGTCAACAATCTACAGTTCTTTTCTCTTAGAGCCTGAAAATAACGAACAACCAAAATAGCTCCCTTATGAGAAGGTTCTCGAATATCATTTGATTTCATTTTCGATATGGGTTTATCCTTTTGTTCCCGTGAACCGCTGGGAATTAAACAAATGAATCCACACTCAGACACCCAGCTCTCCGCTATTCCATGGACAGAACGGCAAGATTGCTCAGCCTTTCAGCAGCCATGGGGCGAGGTAAATAGGCCTTTGCTATACGCATTTTGGAATAATTACGCTTTGCTCGACAAACTAACTTCCATGTTCATGAACGCAACTTGAGGATTTCAGGAAAACAGTCATGTTACAAACAAAGAAGCACCTCTCATATTGCTCAAAGCAGCGGAAAGTTGTCCAATATTAGTTTGAAGCAAGCAAACGATCTCTCTGAATTCAGCCCTGGTTTCGTGTATCGGCTTGCCTTACTTTGGTGAAGTTAGCAGGGCTGTGGAGTCGGATAAAATTTTAACGACCCCGACTCCGGGCCAGTGGCGTAGCCAGCCCAAACACTGGGGAAAAATGTTTGATTTTAGGCGAAGAACACTATTTTGTTTAAAAAACGCCTCTCAAAGCACAAAATGACTGTTTTCTAAAAATTTGGGAGAATGGCCCTTTGCCCCCTGGGCCACGCCTATGCTCCGGGCTAACCTTGTGCTCGCCGATTCTCACAGTTTGTGCCACAAACGTGCATAAGCACCACACTTGGCAATTTTCTAAACCGAGTCCTGTTGAACGAAGATCAGAAAATAATAGCGAACCCAGCTCTGTCGTCTCACAGTGAAAATAAAGGGACGGAATCAGAGATTTCGCAGAATGAATTTACTGACCAACAGAAGATTGAAGCTGACCATCATTCTTTATCCAACGAGGACCACGACTTTCACAAGTATCTGGATAAGGTGGTAAAAGACCAAATGAAGAAAAGGCGTCATGATGTAAATGAGCCTTTTAACGTAAAGTTGGAAAAGTTTAAACAGCAGTTCCATCAGGCTGTTGAGTCGGAAAAAAAGAGAACCGTTCGTGCAAACTGCCATTGGTAGAACCTATCAAACTTTACCCCGAAATTATTCGAGATGCAGCTCGTGCAGTCACCGCTCTTC
>JGI24021J15306_10003011_pt1 | contig 18745 bp, 11 predicted proteins | sample Ectturendosymbi1_FD_15306 | JGI IMG/M metagenome (IMG submission 15306)
CTAATTTTGCAGTTGTAAATTGCTCTGACGCAGTGATGAGTGTGTTTTACTCCCCTTTTTCAACACGCAGCCAAAATGTTGAGTTGTGAACTCCTATGTTGCAGCATTGAGCTTATTTTCCTCCGATATCCTGACTTGAAACGCTGATAGTTTATATTCAGTGCAATGACACAAAAAAGGGGGAGTGCGTGTAGAAGAATATGCATATTATGTCAACAAACTTCCCCAATACGTTGGTTTGGAAACATGAATATGACGTCAAATTGTGACGCCACAAAGACCGCACACCACAAACAAATGACCACCATATGTCACTGAATGAAACCCCCCATGAAAATTTTCTGCGTACGCCACTGATCTGGCTGACACGAGTTTAAGTCCATGGCTGTGAGAATTTGACTGTTACGCAAATAACTGCTGTTGCGGTCGTACAGATTTACAAATTACTTAAACTACTACGGCCCACTCCGACCTTATGGAAGTTCTTCGATGGCCACTAGTGTCCAATAAATAGGCTGAATATAATGTTCCAGTCCAGAGACTAAGGTAAAGAACATTAGTTAGTCCTTGAAAAATTAGCAATTAGTATCGATGTCGTACTAGTTGAGAAAAAATATTAACTCACATGCAAGAGATTTGTTAGTCTTGTTTAGAGCTAAATTTTTCTGTCCAAATTAGGCTTTCTGTTCGATGTCAAAGGCCCTGTGAAAAGGTCCTGACTGTGAGAAGCTAAAATATACGTGTGACAATTTAGGAGCTGTGTACAGTTCAGATGTAGACGGAAAGCAATTATATGAGAAGAGTCTAAATTGCAAAATGCTGGTTTAAAGTGGTGAACTTAAAATTATCGCATCCTGAAGTCCTCCTGACATTCTTCGGATTGCTTTGCAAACACTGCTGACGATGGCAGTTGTACAGAATTTAATGCAAGCTGCGAACGATCTTTCAGTAAACTGAAACTGGTCCTTTCATACCTCCTGGCCCCATTTATTAACACTATGTCAGGGAAGGTCATGTGATATAGTTTTGATGAGAATAGATAGAACGAAACAGCAAAAGTTTACTTTGGTGAAATCATAGACGAGTTTGCTTCGATAAAGACACGAAAAGCGTTGTTTTGTTTTAATTAGCATTTTTGCGTAATTTAACCGGAAAAGGCTGGATATGTCTATGTCTCGATGGAATTGTGTTTTTCGAGCAGAAGTGATACATGACTTGCATTAAATATTTTTTTGCACAATTCACATTGAATGTATTTCGTTTTAAAAGAAGTTGTCGTTTGCAGTTGCAATATGTTTTTTCATTTTTTTGTAAGATATACAATGTTGTCAGGCATCACTACGTAGACCTATAGACTACGATAACGTTATTATTTGAATGTTTTGATGTTCATCAATAATAAAACCAAATGATTATAGAAGTATGTTGTAATCGTTATTGAAAATTTATATTAATACATACTTTATTTGCTAAAAAGTGTAAAGCAAAAATTAACACAAAAGTTTTCCGTTTTAAAAAATTATTTTATTTATGGTTTATTCTGTCGTAAAAATTGTACCTATATGTAATGTTTAAATTATTCGTAAGGGCGCACATGTAAATTTTGCCATGGGCACCACTTTGCATAGATACACCACTGGTTGGAACCGACTGTTTTGGAAATAATAACATTTTTTCTACAAATGCAATCGTTTGATTTCTTTGTGCTAACTAGATTGCCTCTGGATATCATTAGCATTGAAATATTTTGAAATTAAGATAATATTTTAGCCAACACTAAAATCATAAGTGGGGGTCGATTTTTAAGCAAATTCCTGGAGGGGGCGATTAAACAAAAAGGTTGAAGACCACTGCTATAGATGACCTTACATATGGAGCCATTGCACATCATCTTTTGCGAGCTTAACATTTGTGCCTAACAGCAACACTCCTGCTTGCCTCCGTGATGCTGTTGATCTATATGTGCACTGGCACAAACTTTTCTAAACATTAAGACAACAAACTTTTTAGGTCTTTATACAACGCGGAACAGATAGCACATCAATTTTTATGGGCAATACCCGAAATTCGTCATGCTGTTACCTGACATTCTGCTTTTCCACTGTTGTGCTAAATCGTGCATTGACTAGATGGGTGAATTTCTTTGTAGACAATGAATTTTTTTAATTTAGCAAACACGTGGTAACGCATGGAATGTGACAGTAATCTGCAATTAATCAAATGTTTTACCGTACACGTTGCTACTTCTGCTGCAATTTTCCAACTACTAATGCTAGCGTTTGTCATTTGCGGGAAGCTGACTTCTCCTTTGCGCCTTACACCGTAAGTACTAAATGATGCCAAACCACACCAGCAACGTCTATTAGTTTGCATTGTCTTTCGTGTTATGACTTATAAAGACGAGACACATTGTTCTCCACCACTTCCTTGAGGCAGTTTCACAGCCGTTAAGCAACACGTTGGAGAGAAATCTGTTATTGGTGGTTGATAAGAACTGGCATGAAGTTTCTTGCTTGAAACAGAATCAGGGACGCGGGAGAGCGGTAGCGTTGACCCCTGTTTTTTGATAAGGGGGGAAACGGGGGCGATGGTGCCTTTTTAAGATAGCAATTTCATGGTTTACCCAAGAACGATTTGAAACAAAGTAATTGCAGCTATTCGCGCATCCAGAATGGTTTTCTATAATTTATGTTATTAATTTTGAGGTCGACGTTGTTTCTGAACAGAAACAAGAATAATAGGTAACGATTTTTTGTTTTTTATGCGCTTCCATTGCCCTCAACTCTTTCCCTGCCCCCCGGGCCCTTAACGCTGCTCCGACGTCTCTGAACAGAATTCAAATCAAATGCAAACGCAACACCGCCCAAACACTCGTGCGCACTCGATCTTGTGTGCACGCGTGCACAGGTTTCAGCGAACACCGATCATAGCCGTATTTTCAGATGCAGGAATTGAGTGACGGGCAAGCACTGCTTCCTGCCGCAGTGCGGTGTGACTTCAGATACGAAGCAGACGCACAGCGTCGACATTGCAAGTGCGGGAGGTGTCGGGCTGATGTCATCGAAACTCGTCAACAACGGTTGAAGAAGCCAAACAATTTATAACATGATTTGTGTGTTTCGAGTGGCCATGACGTGTCTGACGAAGTATAAAAAGTAGCGCTTCCGGTAAAATGAAACGTATTTTATTCTCGGCCAGTGGGGCTAAGCGTAAGAATTTAAGAATGTTTGGCGGACACGGTTCGCTGCACGCAGCTTGCCACGTGATCGGGCTCCGACAGTGATCGGGCTCCGACAAAAAGCGGGCAGGATCCCAGCGCGTCAAGATACTTGGAAAAGAATCTGAATTGAGCGTCACTTCGGGGGGTTTTCGACGATTCGGGGCAAACAATCCTGGTTTCTGGTAATTTGTTAGAGAACGTGCATTTTGGCGCCTAGTGATTTTTCATGTGAAGAATAAATAGCGGGATACTCTCTAATCAGCGATGCGCCGCCACTCGTTGCGTATTACTTTGAAAAGTGCCGCAGCGTAGTACGAGCAGCTTTTCGGTGGATTTTGCAAAAGAAACTACAATTCTGAGTTGTTCATTTTAAAGGTATTAAGACTGCAAGACAGGAAACGAAGCAAAATGCTTTTTTTCCGGCCGATTTATACCTCGCGCGGTCAATCATGCCAATTATAGCTGCTACCGGCTTATGAAAAATATGCTTTGCACAGACTGTGGCAGTGTTTTCTGCTGGTGGCTTGCGACTGCTTTCTGCATTATTTCAACAGTCAATTACAATCTCATTGCAAATCACACGGTTTTCAATCAAAATTCAACGTGTATTCACGAAAGCAATTAAAAGAGGTATATATAGCAAATTCAATTTGCCGAAATCTGAACCCAGTTTCAGAGCAAGAAGTTTTAAGAATTTTTTTGTTTCTTTTTTTTCGCCGAGACAAAAATGCTCTAAAAATAAACGATTGCAACAAAAAACAGCAGAAATAAATAAGCGGTCGAAGACGAGGAAATATTTTTTACATATCTTCAGCCTTCACGGGAACTTGCCCGATATTCTAACTCAATAACCTCTCCGCCGTACGTGTTTACTGGCAGTGAAGTTGCTTTCTGGCGTATTCAGCATTGGTCACCAACCGGAGGCAATGCTCACACGCAGTCATGGACATCGGAAGGATTTTTTCACAAGTAACCATAAAAAGAGTTTTCCAGGGGGGCCAAAAGTGATGAAATTTCTTATTTCTTTCTCGAAACTAAGAAAACGATCTTTTTGTTAAAAGAAATGTAATGGACAAATGTTAAATATTAAAATCCAGGTGGCCAAAGCCTCCCCCTGCCCCCCCTTCCTGCGCCCACGCAAGCAGTCACGACGTTCAGCCTTGGACTGCCGCGTCCCTGCCATCGCCTGCACCTTTCTCAGTTCGCTTCCTCAACGCCATCATCGATTTGTCGATACGCTTGACGAGAGCGTCGCATTCACAACGTTTCATGCCGATCGCTGCTGCAACGGTCAAGTAAGCGCACCGGTACCGGTCGCAGTGGGAACCGAACCCGACGAACTGGACGCCTTCGATCGTTTTTTCGGCGCCGAGTGGAACGACTCTGCGAAACGACAACGAAAATAAACGCTGCTCATACATATTCGTAAAACAACCGCAAGACTATTTGCTTTTCGCGACTCCCGTCAACACAAACACCACGTTTCACTCTGTTCGCACCGGTCGCCGAACAAGCACAGCCCCCCATCTGGACGTGGCCTTGCCAAACGACCACCGCACCCTTTTTCCTGGTTTCTCCCCCCCCCACCTACCCTAAAGCCCGTGCGGTGAACTTTGCGGACCTCAGCCGCTGTGAGGACGCTTGATGTCGCGCGAAGGTGAAAGAGTGGGGCTCAGGAATTACAACACGACTATTGCACAGTTTTGGTTGCATTCAATGATCCTGTTGAAGGGGTGTACGGGACGTAAACATTTTGCAAAAGAACCAACAGCAACTCAGTCTCGTGCTGATGGATCAGAGGACGGGTAGTTGGGCAGCACGTGTAGTCTAACCGAATATATGTGACACATGGGTAGATACGTGCAGTGGTGTAGGAGGCATGGGTGCAGCGCATCCCCAAAACTTTTATTTGTTAAAAATCCGGGAAAAATCCCTGAAAATCTTGGCAAACTATTTGAAAATCTGGGCAAAATGCTTGACAATCTGAGCAAAATCTTTGAAAATCCGGGCAAAATCCCTTAAAATTTGGCAAAATCTCTAAAAATCCGGACAAAAATGGCGCCCTTCGTTGTTTGGCTTCAAAAAATTGTGCCCAACGTTTGCAGAAAAACACATCAAGACCCTTTTTTGGAAGTCACGTCAAAACAGGGTCCTATATGGGAGAAAATTTGTTGGCAAAAGTCGCACAAAAAACTTTTCGGTCAAGTTTGGGGAAATTCGGGCGAAAATCCTTCGCACCCACCAAAATTTGGCTGCTCCTACAACTATGGATACGTGCTGTGTGGGTGGCGCCGCCATGACGGTGAGGGAGGTTGGCAAGACATTTGCGATGACGCAGCACGACGGTTATTTCGCTTTCTCAACCAACAACTGGCTAGACTGCACGCAGCAGCGTTATTTGCAGCATACGCGTGCGATGCGAACAGTGTTAGCTGCAACACGAGCTGTCGCGTTTGTGACCCAATAATCGAGTTTGTGACCCAATAACAGCATCAAAAAGATCGCTTCAAACAAGTTGAAAAGGCTCCCGGCAAAAAAATCGGGATACCACCGGGCGAACTGACGAAAACGTAATGGATATACAGGGTGTTCGAAAATTTTTTGTTATCATTATGCAATCTATTATCTTGGTTGGTCAATTTTTTATAAGTGCTCTTAAACCTTAACAGCAGTGCGTAAACAAGTCAAAATTGTATATGTTATACGTTTAACAACCCAGGCCTAAAAACGGCTCCCACTTCAGAGTTCAACAGTAAGAGTTGGACTATTCTACGACATATATTTGTAAGAGAATTCCGTAAAAAAATAACAGTTGCGGTCAGTGTTCGGAAATGGCATAGATCGGTAGGTTGTTGAAATCCTCAACAAATCCTGAAATCTTTTTTCAATGAAAAAATATTGTTCTACTAAAAGTTTAGACTATTTAAATTTCATTCACTCACAATTTACGGTTGTTCGGATATGTACAGCACATCCCAAACGACAACAAATATTTCGGAACCCCGTGTGTCTTCTTTCTCAATTTGCGAATACTTTTTCTCAAACATAAAAACTATAAACTGATAAAAACTAGAATCTTTTGTTTGAGGAAAACGAGAAAATGAACAAAGTGAGATGCTGTTATGGCTTTTTTTAGTTTCGTCTGATGCTGCAGCAAACGCTGCGGTCTTCCACTAATTTCTCAAGTCAGTAAAATACATGTTTTCAGCTGTTTGGATATTAGTCAACCAATGCTTTGAACTGACGCATAGCGCCAGTGTCTGAGCATGAATGCTATTAGTGGCCGAGAACGTGAAGCGACGGCAATTTTCCAGCTGCTTGGTGCACTGCCCCGCAACTAGATGAAAATAGTGAAGCACCGAGGAAAGTCTGACGTGCGTGTATTGTATTTGGCTTCTGGATAGAAGTATGACGGCCAGTGCATTGCGGAGAACCAACAAAGACAGTAATAGATAATCACGTCACCAAGTTTGGCCGCATTGCATCAAGACTGCCAACCTGTGACAGGCACGCGGTTGCAAAAATGTTGGGGGCCTCTGCTAGCAGAGAGAAACATTCCGTTAATAGTAATAGTTATGCAATACGACAGTGAAAACAAAGACACTTATAACAGCGAACCGGACCTGAGATAAGGAGCATGGAAATAGTTAAGTTGCCTTTACACCGCATGTCAAGCGCCATGCTACAAACCATACGAGCAATCAGGAACACATGTCAATAAATCACAAACGGCAGAACTGACAAAATCAGTTTATATTTTCTAGAAATTATACACAATGTATCAGATAGTTAACTCTTCGGCCTTTCATTCATACTGCAATAACAAAAATCCTCGGTAATGTTTATTGAGGAGATTATGAGACTTATCTTTGAAGTGTGGTTCTACATTGCCTAGAGAGTAACTTCTTTATGAGAAACTGTCTTTTTACAAGCATTTGTTAAATCTTCTTGTATAAAATAGTTTTGATTGGTTGCATACCTTTCATTACGGCAATGAACATAAGCCGTTTCAAACATTCAGAGCAGCGGTTCTCAATTCAATTTGAAGCCCGCATCCCGTCCGGAAGGAAAAATCATTTTTGCACGCCTTTCCTTGCACCATTTGATGTATTGTTTTTTGTATTATCACCGCTGACACCAATACTCGCAAAAGTCCCCAAAACAAGAAACTGGGTCGGTAAAATTTAGCTACAGTTTGGCAGAGAAGTTCTCACCCCAAGAAGTCCCATCTCCCACCCCCTGGGGGTGCGAGCAACCCCAATTGAGAACCGTTGATTTAGAGCTTTATACAAAGGCATAATATGACATCTGAAATTCCTATATATGTAATAGTTCGTCGTACGTTATTGTGCACTACTTCTGGTGGTTGCAAAACAGAATTACTAGCTGTAATCCATGAAACAATGCATTATTTTAGATAACAATGTACAAGGCTAAAACAACGTTTTTGGTGCATCAATTGATACCGGATTTGGAACACTTATGATGTCAAAACTAATTTTAATTTTATGGATTGCACGTGAGATGCGCAAAGTAACGAACTGTATATCAAGTCTTCAATATCTCGTACACGAAAGTAGAATGTGCCATGTGTTGCTGACCATGACTTTGATTGGTTGAAGATAAACTTTCATGTCTCGTAAATTTGTATGTGTGGTTTTCGTGTGACGTCGAAACTATTGAAAGTCTTGGTTTTTCCCCAAACTCGACAAAATCAGCGCCATGTGCAAGTGCGGAGATATTGCGCATGTCTGATATGGCGTGTTTTTACCCATTTGGTTGCCATCTAAAAATTGCACAAGCGTTTATTTTCGGAGACGTTCAAACATGTTTCATCACCTTCTGCCCATAATTAACTATGCACGATCTCAGCTAATCGCTGGCACAGTTACTTGATTGACAGCTCGCTCGGCGAGTAGCAACAAAGCACAGCAAGCAAACGATCGAAGGACAAATGAAACAACGGGAAGTCGACAGTTTACCACCCTGAGCAAGAACGGTTTCATTTTGCGAGCAATTGGGAGCTTATCGGATTTGTGACTGCCAATAACAAAGCGCTACGCAAGCCTCTCAGGCCAAGTAAATAATGCTTCACATGTGGTCATGCCAGTGTAGCACGTTCATCTGACCCTGCCTGCATATCCGTAAAACAATCAATTAACGATAATAATCAGAACGGAAAAAAGTCGGTCAGTGGTCTACGGTTTGTCTCACACTTCTTGAAGCCAAAATAAAAGCTGGAAGAACTTATATTTTGTTCAAATGTTTCAAAATGTAAATAAGTTCGCATTTATTTCTTTGCGCCATTGGTTCAAGCAGCGGAACCCACCACTTGTGTGTTCTTCGACAAAACCTAAGCAAAACTCCCTTTCGACGAAAGCGTTGCCAAAACAATTTGCGTTACGCCAAGTCCTCGCAAGCGAAACACTGATGACGTCAATGAAGAACGTACTTGAAGCAGCAAAAGTGGCCCTGTAGGGGCCAGATCAGCGTGAAAAGCCCTGGTGGGGACGCCGAACCGTTTTGAGGGATTAGCTATTGCCGGATTGCATGGTCGTGCAATGACCAGACAATTCAAACGCAAGCGGCCCACATTCAAGTCAGGAATAGAAGATTAGCAGCTTGGTTGTCGCTAAATCGGATTAAAAGCAACTTATCACCAAACACGATTCACGTGACGCTTTATTGCATGCAAATCAGACGTCTGACATGTGAAACAATTGCTGCAGAGGCGGCCGCTTGCATTCAGCAACTGCGTGTTCAACTGGTCGGGAAGGATGGCGACAACGCCAACGCAGTGAAGCGTTTGATTTTCGCCAGGAGAAGAGTTTGGTTTTCGCACAAGGCACTTAACTTTCCTGGCGCTCAGCTTCAGGGACCATGCCCGCGTTTCCAACCATTCGATTTCAGCGTAAACGATTGAATGGCTGCTCAACACCTGCCCCGAGATCTAATGCGGCCTATATAGCGGTGGATTGAAAGAACTGACTCAAACGACGACGAAGAAGAAGCGGAAGGTGGAGATTTATCTTCAAACCCGAGGAGAAAACAAAAGCCTCTGAACTATTGCGAAACCCCCCCAAGTACAATCGACCCCCCCAAGCACAAAGGATCCGACATGTTCTTGCGACAAAACCAAGGTAACTGTTAGTTGCCAGGGATGAACGTTTCTTGAATATGTTTTTCTTCTTTCTGTTTCCATTCCTACTTCCTTCTCAAGTCGCATTAGCAGCGAAGTAATCTGCTGATGTGTTAAAAAAGGTGCTACTTCCTTCTCAAGTCGCATTAGCAGAGAAGTAATTTGCTGATGTATTAGAAAAGGTGCTATCGCGCATGTTGGGGAAGGTAGCGTTGCTGCGTGATCCAACCTTCGGTAATAACTTTCGAAAGTACACCGAAGAAAACGTGGCCTGAACGTCGTGTTCCTCTCTCCCTCTCTCTCGACCAATGGTTGTGCGCCACGTAAACGGGCGCAAGGTAGGAAGGAACTGCCCTGCGATCAAGTTACAAACAACGCGCTTTCCTGCAGTTTATATTGCACGGACGCAAAGTTCTGCAAGCAAGCAGATATTTAGTTTCGTTCGCGTTACTTCCGGCACAGGTCGACGCCCTACGGCTGCGCAACATCATTCGGCTTCAATTTGGGCCCTGGCTAGGACGACTCACCTGGCACCGGAGACCCGTCGCGTGAAGAGCATGGATCCGAGCTCGGTCGGACCTTTTGATGATTCGCCCAGCGTGGATAAAGACATTGCTGAAAGGAGAAACAGAAGATGAGTTTTGAATAAACAAATAGGTTGCTGTTAATGGTAAGCGTCTAATCGAGCCTGTAAGGTAGGGGTGGTCAAACTTGTTCAACAGAAGAGTCATTGGCAGAAAACCAAAACACAGCGAGCCGCAAATCAGTATGCAGTGTCAAATACAGTTCTTTAAAGAATCCAAGTTTCACATAAAACGACCTGCATCAAATCGCGTGAACTCCTTGGCAACTGTCCTTACGAACTCATGTAAACACATTGATACATGAAACAAACGTTAAATATGAGGCGACAACTCGCAATTAATTCCAGACACTGCTATCCAGCCAGAAGCGCCACACAAATCATGTCGGCGGGACGCAGTTTGCCCGCGATTGATCTGAGCATTTTCTTAAACATCTGTGGATCTTGGACCCCTGTACATTCTGATAAAAGTTACGGACCCCTCAAGAAGAAACGTTGCAATACATATTTGAAATCAGGTCTCGTAGCAGTAATCGAAATGTCTGCTAAGACTGTTAATCCTTAAATTCGCATGTGCGGACCCGTTGGGGATTCACGGTTCCCAGGTAAAGAACTCCTGCTGTAAACCTATGACTTGCGTACCTGTGGCTTAATATCAAACAACATACAATACGGAGAGAGATCAATTGGCAGGGCCGACGTTCCGTGTGTTTCTGGCACAGCCGCCTCACGCACCATGCGTATGTACCTTAGTATACGCGGAACATTACACATGCACTGTAAACACACCTGCCAGTGGTTTGGTGGCTGGACCGTAACGTTTCGGAAGCTTGGTTCAAATCTTGGGACCTATGGTTGAAAGTTCAAAACCGCGGCTCGACACCTAACCGTTTGTCGGCAAGATTTTTCCTGAAATCGTCAGAAAAGCCGTCGATACTTGCACAGATTAATTTCGTCGAATTTAAAACATATTTTTTCCAACTTTTTAGTTTTTCTTTCGTTAAGGACAAGACGAACACCTATCGTGTAGGACTTCTGCAGCTTTTCTACGTCATGTCGATTGAACATTCAACGTCGCGAAACAAAAGGGTTCGGGACTGAGACTTGCGTCTGTCGCAACGGAGGCGCGTCACAGCAACGGGCCACCCACCACGCACAACTCGTGACTTCATCCCTGGTATTTAATAGTAAAAACAATTCCTCCAACTGCCAGGAGCGGGCGAACCGGGCCATTCCGCCCTGGGCGCGTGCGGCCACTTGGGCCAGATAACTTTAACACGGCGGACGATAGCAAGCGCCGGATAAGGCTGGTGGGGAGGCGAGAAGAACACTGAGGCTGGATAAGAGACTTCCGCATATTGGCGGACCCTGGCATTGTTGTTCATGCGTTACGAATGGTTGCTAAGTGCCAAACAATTTCGTTCATCCATGACAAGTACTACAACCAACACTGAAAACGAGTTAAACTTCACACCGACACTATGGTTACGTTTGTGATTTGACTTAGGGACATTTAACGCAGGAAATATTCGACATGATTGCGTTGCAGCATGTGTTCAGCTAAAAAGATGGATGCTTGTTAGCAGCGCATTTCAGCAGAGAATCGAACCAAACCTGAACTCACCCATTGACACTGGGTTGTGCGGTGTTTCTAGAAGTTTCTCTTCGTGTTTCTCGGCCAGCTTTGTCATCTGCTCTTTCAAATACCAGTAATTCTCCTGCGAATGAAAGAGTGGGTCGTATTTGCGGTTTTTTGTTAATCAACTTGTAAACCTTTAAAAATTATTAAAATCGCAACTTGGTCTGTTGCTTTCAGCATCTGAACGCAAAGACCGGAAAGGTGCACGTGGAAGCGTCACGCTTGGTTGACTCGCTTAAGGGGATCCACCTCAGATTCTCAACCTTTTTTGGCCCATAGAAATTCAATACTTTCAACACCGCGTGGGAACCCTGTCAGTGTTGTTCACCAACGCACTGAGGAAGCAAAGCGGTCTTCATCTTCCCCCCAGAAAGAAACAACACGCGTCTTGGAAAATAAGGGCTCGGCAACCGCGCAGATATAATAAAGGGAGCACTTTGCTTCATTCCATGCACGGCGTGTATTGCTGAAGCGTAGCGGAAATAACATAAAACACTTCCAACACGGAAAATGACATAATAACAAAACGTTCGCGTATCAGTTTATTGCAAGCCGACAACTTATCCATCGTATCTATATTTAAGGATTTCGTGACCGCCCGACTTAATTGCAGGACATTACCTTCCTTTCCAAGAGCAGCTTCTTTAAGCCCGTCGAACCCATCTCGAGCGCTGTGATCAACAGGTCGGTAGCGGGCGCGGCGGAGGCGCGTCCGGCGTAAGTGCCGGCGACCCTGTTCAGGAACCAGTCGCGGCCGCAAGACGCCACGACGGCGCCACCTACCGGAACGAGCAGGTTCTTGTCGGCGCTTTGCACGAAAGCGTCGACTCGGCCCAGTCTGGCTGCCTGGTAACGCAACACGTAAACGCTCAGTTGCCTGGTAAGCAGTGGCGTAATTGACGGGGCAAGGGTGCGAAACACTCCCCTCTGTCAAGCTAAATGCGAAAACCGAGGCCCCACTTAGCTTATTATGTGGGCGTTTAGTGAAACGAAAACTGCCCGGCAACGCATGACGGAGGATAAGAAAAAAACTGTTCGCGCTTTCGCCACCGCTCTGGAACGAGCTGTCGATCTTGCTCGATCGGAAATCGTTTGCTGGGTTCGTAGCGGGTTGTTTCCATGACAACGGTTCGCAACGAACTTTTAAGCGAAGAGCTTCAGGCACCAACCCGCTGCGTTCATGAGTTGGTTGCGACAGTTTTTCAAAAGCGAGCAACGTGTCGGTGAGGGAATATTTTGCGCGACAGTCTTGTTGTTTCAATGAAGTTCCCAAATCTCGATTGACATACGAAGCAGATACAGGCGCCACCTTTAGCTGACCCCAATAGTTGTTTTTATAACCTTACGTTAAACTCCAATTTCCACCTTCAGGTCACTCTTCGCAAACAATCCATAATAATTTTCGACAGCAAGAAAATATTCCAAATTGAGCCCACCAACCCCCTCAACAAACAGTGACGTGGCAGACTTTTGTCGCATACGTAACATTTTCACACATTATCAACCCAGCTCAGATGCCAAAATGAAAACAATTTAAAACTACGCCAGCAATAAACCCGATCGTTGTTACCTGTTGTATGAGATGCATGCACTTGGTAGACTGCAGGCCGTACGCATTGTTAACTATGTGCGGGATGTCTCTATCTTTGCACAGGACGGCGATCTGTTCAAGCCTGTCGAGAAACACAGGCAGGAGGTGTCTCCGGGCTCACGTTCAGGCACGGGGATCATAAGCTCACTTTACTTCGTTTCGGATTTTTTTGAGTTCGAAGGAGGAAAAACCGACAAAAAACGTGAGGCTGCTTTATAATTGATCATTGTGCAACAAAAAGTGCACAAGATGTTTGCAGCCAGCGTACTGTATTGCATCTTGCGCAACATCAGCTTCAAACTGCTTAAACCGCGATTGCCAACATATTTTCGGGACGTGGAACCCTCTTTCCATCTTGTTCAGGGGTACAAATACATCAAGTGGTTAACTGGCTTACATTTGCACAGCAAAACCGCAAATAATATACGAACTTAAGCCAATTGTTCGAGTTCAACCCCTCGGACAAAGCCTCGAACGTTGTGGGACAGAGGTTCTTAACCTTATTGCTCCAGGTTTGCCCCTCAGCAAGTGTTGAAAACAAATTCAACCCCAAAATTATATTTTGCTCGTTTTTGATTTATCTGTTGCACATTGTTGAGATTGGGTTCTTGTAAAATGGCGACCATCGACATTGACGCCGCGTTGCAGTTTTGGTCGTTTGGCAAAAGTTATTGCTGCTGTTCCGTAAATCAGGTTTCGCTCCGTTCTCAACTTCCGTGGTTGCTTCACAGCGTTTCAACAATATTCCCAGGGTCGTCCATGGGACATATTTGTTTGTCCCGTCCCGTAGCAGTTTACGCCTGTCCCATTCCATGGGATTCCCATTACATTATTATAATATTAATATGGAGTACAATTCACTTGAAACTATCAAATTTGTGAAAGTTTAGGTTTAGTATCTACTAAACAGGACTACAAGTACAAAGAGACATGCAAAACGACAAAATTTATTAACTTTAAAATTCAGAAGCATAGTCTAAGTATGAGATTTCAGAAACATTCCGACACTCTCATTCTATTTCTGAGTCTCATCGGAAATACAAATGTGTGCTGCCCCATCCCATCCCATGGGACGGGAATGACATTCCCATGAACATGCCTGAATATTCCAACAACGGAAAGAATCAAAAGGCCAAAAAAGTTTATATCGAGAATCAAGGGCCTAAAAGAAATGAGCAAAAGCAAGTGTTACAGTGAAACATTATCTTTACACAGCAATATTACTTTGTTCTTTTTCCCGACAACTGAAAAAATTACGTTCACTGTATCGGTATTAATCAATATCATTTGTTCATTTCGCACGTGACATTGGCCCCCAGACGGAATTTTCTGAACCGCTGTTCCAAGGCAAGCCAATGTACCGGGCTTCGCCATCAAAGCACCCACAACGCAGTTCATGCTCAGCGTTGGTCCGAACCTGTCCGGCACTCTTGGTGCGAAGCACGACGTGGTGGTGTGAATGCAGAGGATGTTTTCGGGGCCGAGACGTTCCACGGTCTTTTGCACCGCCTCAATGTCCGTGCGCAGCTCGTCGCCTTCCAGTCGGTTCTGAATGATGACTGGCTCGAAGCCGGCCGAGACCATGGACTGTGACGAAACAGAAAAACAAACGGGTTCTTCTCGTCGTCGCTGAGCGTCGGATAACAATCGGGCGCGGGAAGCTCCACCCGGGGTTTGGGGTCAATATCTACCGCAGTTCCTGAAGTAGTGACCGCAGATGAACGAAGTTAAAATAAGGGTTGAAATTAGAAAACAATGCATTGCTCGACGGACGCGAGACGTTTTTGCCAAACCGATTGTCGTCAGCAGCAATGTTGGATAACCGCCAGCTTTATAGAAGTGATTCTCAGGCTTGTCAGTAGGACTAGGATTCCCATGGGATGGGACGGTGCACTTGAAATTTGTCCCATGTTCCATCCCTAGGAATTTTACACTATATGGCAAGAAATTTCTGAAGTAGAACACCATTATTATATGTTTGCAGCACAGTAAGTATTAGACGTATAGGGTCAGGGCCATGGGGTAGCGACACGAGTTGAGTGTAACTGGCGAGAATTGGGACTTTGCAACACGAAATCTATGCAAAGACGACAGGGCACTGAAAAAAACGAAAAGGTTATCGAGTCGTTGCTCCTTGATTGGTGGAAAATCTCTATCACAAACAAGCTTCAAATTGAAGCGTTGCATATACGTGGGAAAGAGCTGCCAAAAGATCAACACAGTTGCACAGGGAGCGCTGGGTCGCAACTGGTCTCTCTCGGTGGGTCAGGTCCTCATATCCTTGCGGATCTGAGCGGGGCGAGGTCCCCGAAAATAAGGTCATTTGGCTCTTTCTTAAGTGGTAACTAAAAAAGGGTCACCCAAAGGTTATCGGTCACCTTTCGGGGATTGGGGTGCTTTAGTCACAGCTCTTAAGGGATTAGACATGCACTTGATATACGGTAATGTACTATTTGCGGCCATCTTTGTGGCTTACAACTACGGAAAAATAGATACGTGCAAGTTTTAATCATCGCAGTAGTATGAAAGCAGAGACAAGCAGGCAGATCCCTCGCAAGCTTGCCGCCGGGCCAAAGTTCGCTTTGTTGAATGTATACTTTGAATTACTAGTTTCGTAGTACCCCCCATGTAAGATGGGAAGTGTCACATGGACAAGCCAGCCCACTGGCCATTTCTGAAGGGACTCTGCCGGAGTTCAAAACATTCGCGTCGAGCAGATTTCGCGTACGAGTTCACATCCGTTCCGTCGNATCAGATTTCAAGGCCAGCATTAAAAAACTGCGACCATTCCAACATATTAAAGCATACGCCTATTTGCACTGTCATGAATCGTTTATTATTACGCATAAATTAACAAGATGCTCTCCGACCAAAACAAAATGAAGCAAAAGTATGGAATTCGGCTTCGCGCTGGTGTGTTTTACAATTCCAGCTACATACAGCAAGGATGTAAGCGAAAAAAAAACGCTGAAATATTAAATAGCCAATCAAGTAAAAACAAGTGGCTTTTATCCGGCAACAGGGCGGGTGAAAGAAAAAATATGTCATCGCTCCGCAAAGCTCTTCAGGTTCGTGCATTAAAAAGTAAATTGAAAAGTACGTTGTGTATCGCAAGGAATCCTTTTTCCAAAAAATCAGACACTAAGATCTTACAGAGTATAATATTTCGCCTACTAGGTGAAGGTAGGCATCATTAGCTCTTATTTCAATATGATTAAAAGTACGTGTAATTTTAATTTCTGGCGAGCACAGTGACTTAACAGCAGCGGAACGTGGTTCTGAAAAAATCCGTTGTTAAATCCGAGTCCACATCCTTGAGACTCGAGCGGCGCCTTGAGTCGTTTCGATTTCTAACCCTGACTTTTCCAAGTCGTGCAGCCGTAGATCGCACAATGCTATCTAGAACTTGATGAAACCAGCCGTGGCTTGCGTATTCCACGCATGGCAGTTTGCTTCTCACGTGACGTTGCATCCATCATTACTCAGCATTACCGGGAAGATTGGTTAGCATCATTACTCAGCCCGAGAAGAGCTGTTAAACTTGGTCAGCTGCTTCGCGAAACTTGTACAAAACTTCTGCGATTTATCAAGCAAGACTTCAACACCGGCAATTAACCGTTAACCTTAACCGGAAAATAATATGCATGGTGAGCAAACTGACAGTGTGTTGTACTCAGGTACTCATCAACCGTAAACAAACTTCGCAACCGACCACGGTTTATGCCACCTCGTGTTCTGTAACGCAAATCTTTGTTGCTGCCTTCCTTTCCGGTTCTACACCTATGCACAAGACTTACCTTGAAACAGGACTTCTGGTCAATCCTAGGCCATATGATGTATTTCGCTTTCGGTCGCAGGCTTCTCAGCGTCAGAAAGCACAAAAGGAGCGTCATGCCCGTTGCCATAGGAACGATAATGCAAGACGTGGCAGCTCTGCCGCCTGCAAAGGACGAGACCCTGCTCAGCACTTGTTCGCGCATGCGCAGCTGCTTTTGAACAACCGCAGTGCAGTGTACTATAGAATGAAGTTAGCTTCACTAAGACAAACTGCACACAACCAGTCACTGATTCCAGGCACCAGGTATACAAATACTGCACGTAAAAGAGCTCTTCTGGTGAAGGTAATTTTATTCTTGGCAAACGTTTTGGCGGCATTCATAAGCTAGTGAATACAGGCACAGTAATTTTTCGAATATTTGGTCTAGTCGGGGTAGTATTGTTGGATATCTGAGCGGATAAGTGAAAAACAAACGGATAATTGAATTTTTATGTTATAGTCAAGTGACGAAACAGCAAAAAATAAAAACATAACCCTTAAGTTTAGCAATTTTCTACGAGATTTCCGATTTAAACATGAGTTGCAACAGTAGATTTATCAATAACGAATAAATTTTAAATCGTCTGCGAAAAGATTCGCGTGCTTCGGCAGCTAACTTGCGATGTCGAACCAAAGTGGGAGGCGACTGGATAATCGAGCAAGTATTGTATCATGCCACTGGCCGCATATCTAGCGTCGATCATAAATGCACTCAGGTGATTTTAATAAAAAAATGCAAAACACATTAAAAACGTGAAAAACAGGTTTTAATGAAAAGAGACATAACTTTTTTTCGTAAGCGGTTTTGAAAAAAATTCATTAATGGTACAGTGGCCACCGGTTGGTGTCCCGGTCCAACGGTGTCATATGATAACAAATCTTTCTCTGTGGATATTAAGCACAACTGTTTCCGTTACAGGCGGACAATATCTTCTGCACTGCTAAGCTGATACATTAATTTTACTGTTTTCACTTCGTTTTTTTTTGTAGTACGAGTAAAAGATGGGATGGTCGACGAAAAAGCATCCAGTGCGGACCGCACACGTTGGTAGACTTAATTTAAGTTCCGCAAACAGGAAACGTATCCAAGTTTTTGAATATACTCGACTAAGCAATCGACTGACCTACTTCACGAATCACGTCGAGCATTAACTTCGTGCACAACTGATTGACGATGCTGGAGCCGACAGCTTTGGGCTGAACGGCAGTTACGTCACCTGACCGTCCCACGCCGTGAGCAAACCTTGACGACAAACAGCGAAAATTGAGTGCAGACAAGGGCACCTAAATAAACACGTCTCTCTAGGCGATCTTGGTGCAGATCGCAAAATCGAGTCGCCACTACGTAACTGACAAGCACGAAGCAAGCGGCTTGNAAAGCAGCACGGTTGTGTTCAAACACCGGCTTCGCGCATTACGAATATCGTTTTCGTTGCGAAGCCTGGAAACAATAACAGCCCTTGGTTGTTCACGGCAACATGTAGCCATAGCAACCATTGACCAAGTGTTTCAAATTATCATCACTCGTCTTGGTCGTTTTCAGCGTGAAGCAAAGTGCACANACTCAGGGGNGTAACGAGGTTAGATGGCGCCCGCGGGGCATGAAACAGGTTTGGCACCCCCATGTTCGAATCGAAAGTCTTTCGGAAGCAAATGTGCTGTTGAAAAAAATACTTGCGACANTGTTGGGACTTTTCGGCGCCCCCCACAGTCATTTGCTGTCTAGGGAATTGTTCCCCCCCTCGTTACACCCCTG
>JGI24021J15306_10003012_pt1 | contig 18744 bp, 10 predicted proteins | sample Ectturendosymbi1_FD_15306 | JGI IMG/M metagenome (IMG submission 15306)
GGTAAAAATAAGCGGTGTTGTAAGCAAAATTTATGGTGCGATTTTTACACCATACTGTAACTTCAAGAGCTTCGAACTGCTGTCTTGATGGTAGTGGTGAAATGCAATATTTTCGCATATTAAGCATATTTCGAGTCCTGTGTTCAGCCCACTATGGTATAAATAAGAACAAGAATGTTAGGTTACTGTGTCTGGAACCATTATGCGCTTCGCCAAGCAATGTTTACTAATAATCATAGGCATATTGAGACAGGTTTTCGTCTCGTCTCGATATAAATGGAAAAAGACATTGTTGAACTTTGTGCAAAACCACAAAAGCGCCACAAAAGCAGCAAACTGACGTATAGTCAAAGGTTTTAGTATTGGCCCCCCACAATTTTGGTTGGCCCCAGTTTGGCCCCCCCACTTTTTGAACGCTAGAATCGCCACTGATAGTAGGAGTGCGCCATGCTAAAATCTCGTGCATTTTTCCCATCTCATATACGTGTTTGACATTTTTCTCGAAGTTACCTTGAAAAACACTGTGGTCACTACATCTGTCACCCTGAACACTAACTTAAATTAACGATACTGGCGTACGTATCTCAAACGGAAGTTCTGGGTGGAAGTAGCCCGTATCACTGAAAAAATGGTGGAAATCGAGCCAAGCAGAACAGTGTTTTTCAATTTTTAGCGCAAAAGTTTTGTTTGAAGGAAACTATTAAATTAGGGTAGACGATATGGAATTGTGACAATTGAAAAGTGGAATTTTCGTATGAAATGGAGATGACACATCAAAAGTTGTGGGGAAGAACCGTTTCACACGATATGATGGTTCCGAAGAAATATATGACCTCCCTTCTTTCTTCGATGTTCGCTTTATTTTGAGGGAAAATTTATACAAATGCAGAAAATATGTCACTGACGAGACAATTCACTCAGTTCATACCTACTATGCATGAAACACCTTGTTCACAGACAGATATCAGAAATCAGCGAGGTACCAAAAATTTCCGGTTAAAAGGGGTGCGGCTCGTATGGAGAAAGCCTTATACCGTGAGGCTATTGGCTCGTGTGATTTTTTATTTGCTTGTTCTCCGGGTGGATGCATGTTACTGGTAGAATAAAATGACGCACGGTATTTTTTGCGTGTTCTGGGACAACTGCACTTTGCAATTAATCAACGTTCGCCACGCTTTCAACGCAAACTAAAGTGGACAAAAAATGTAAAAGATTTCCAGCACCCAACTACCACTGTATTTAAATGGTCACAGTCAGAAACACTACGCTTTTAATAAGATGTTGGACCTGATTAGTTAGTGTTCTTGAAAACTTTAGTATTTTTATGGTTACGTTCCCGTATTATTTTATGTAGACAACCGATTTCTCAAGCAGATTTAGGAAACTGCGTCTACAACATCCCAAACTATATTCAAGAAACGTCATAAAGTTTTTACTACTTTTTAGCATTCCTACTCGTAGTAAAAGTAGTAGTTATTTGGTACCATTTTGGTGGAAACCCAGCCATTTGCTTGAAAATACTGCCAGTTTTTTAACCTTATCTTATTTTGCCATGTGACATGTTGAACAAAAACCACATGAAGGAAAGATGCTGATGTTCATTTGTGCTGCGGCGACTGTTCCAATAAAAAAGTTAAGTCGTTTGTAAACGCAAATTTTACATTATGCTGCAATTTTGTTTACATCTGACTATGAGGTAGAGACCTATTTTTGAAGTGTTTAGAACATGGGTTGGTTTTAACTGACCTACTGCGGCAAATTCTTAATATCTTTATCGCAATAGAACGTGATTTGGTGTCTTCTGCGACATCTGTCATTGCTAACCTCATGCCTATCTATTCTAATGTTTAAGTGTTGTGCTATATTTTAGTGTCTATTGTGGGCATCAAATATACAAATACATTTATTTCAAACACTATAACTGACTAAGCTCCAAAAATGTTCTGCCACTTCCTCAAGAGCAGTAAAGCAGTTAGAGCGGTATAATTGAGCTGAAAGTCAATGGTACTGACTGAGTAGGAATGCACTGAAACCTTACATTCATGTACTTCTTCATGCGTTTTCCTTAGGAGTTTAGTTCAAGGTTAAATCGCCTTCTTACAACACTAGATCTTACAGGGGGCTACAACATGGTAAATATTTTGTATCCAATTTACTTACAAACTAACAATACAAACAACAAAGATTTTTTATCGGGTCAAATACGGTGCTTGGAGCTTTAGCTCACAGCGTATTATTTTCTGCGAGACTTACTGTGCACGTTCTGATACTGCAGGCTTTACCTACCTTCTGTAGTGACTTCATGTATGTCGGACTCAGTCGATTTGTCACACAACTTCCCAGTGCAGTCTTCTGCTTTTCTGCATTTTGTGCAAGGTGATCCAGCAAGATATGGAGGCTGCGATAACTTCTGGTGCCCAACATCTAAACTAATGAAGACGAACTTGCGTTCAAAGATTTTTGTGTAGAGCAGAAAACGAAACAAATTTATAAATTCCAGAGCTATGCAACTTACATCACGTTTCCCGCTGTTCCGTAGTAACAGCTCAGCAATAAGCCTCTGACTCCACCCATTCCTGCTATTTTTCTGCAATGCAACACAATTGTAAAGATCAGATGACAAGCGTGTCTACAGCTGTGTAGCGAGGCTGGCGCTTCTTCATTTACCTGCAAACCGCTAATGCGCAGCCGACCTTGCTCGTCTCCGCCCAGACAACCTGTGTATAGTGTCCACAAATTTTTCCCAAAGCGCAAGTGTTTGAAGAAAAATTGTAATATTCCACCTGCAACAAAAGGCGGCCATGTCGTGAGTGTTAACAGCAGCATCTGACTGCCTTTCCTGCTGAATGAAAGTCTATAACATTATCATCAATTGCAAACTTGAATCGACAAAAACAACGCAAAATCTTCATCAACACGTAATACTTAGCAACCACCTCACTGTGCCATGACGCCACCGATGATGCAATAGTTGCAGATACAGACTGGCGAACGCCAACGTAAATGTTTTCTCCGACATAGTTGAAATCCGGGGTTGTGTAGTCTAACTTGTGACGAAATTCACAGTCTCTGAAAAGTACGTTTCGAATAAATGAAGCAATGGTGGTAAATCCAAAAATGTTGCATCAAGCTGCAAAGCAAGACAGCGTTTTCGGGGTTTGCAAACCACTATGTTGCATGTGACTAAAATACAGAAGCTATAGCTTGTGCCAAGTTTATAGAAGCTGGCAAATAATATTTTTTTCCTGACCGATAGGGAACCAACTGGGGCTAGAAGAGATAAACAAGGCTGAGCACATGCCTGCGAAAATTTGCAATATAATAATCCTCTTATTCAATTGAGCCAATGATAATATATCAGTAATCCCAGTGAAGGTTGTCATGAATAAGATAAGTCTATAGCAAAAACACTAGATGATAGAGCACAAACAGCCATGCTAACCTAGTTTGTTATAAGATACGTTTATTCAGAAAGTGTGTCTCATTCTGGTTCATGTGAAACTCAGCGTTGTTTCGGATATTAAGAATGCTGAAATATAATAGAATTCAATGATTCATCAAATGGCCTAGTGATCTCACAATTCTGCCAGAGGAAAAATACTTGCAACTGCAACCTCACACAAACTTTGGATGTCATACCGACAACGTAAACCTTCCATACACAGAAATTCCCCTCTGAAAAATGTACAAACTCTTCCCAAAGCAACAGCATGCAAGTATAAATGAAACAACCGTAAAATCATCAGCTGTTTTTCTCCAGCGCAATGTAACGTAAAGTGGCCATGCTACGTAAAGATCGCGTTACACACACTTGATTCGTTGAATAACCGTTAGTTAACTTAGTAAGTTTACAATGAGCAACGCCAAAAATGCACTAGCCCGAGATTGCGAACATTTTTTGTAATCACCACATATGCCTGCAAGGCAGCTGTGGAGTTTACGACATTTCAACACGTAGTTAATGCATCAAACACTCTAGCTCGATGATAAGCGAAATGTGCTCTAGAAAATCTTGACAAAAACTGTATATCTTGCATGTGTTATTTGGAATAAGACACACTTGGTACTGATTGCTAATTCGCACGTGGAAAATGACTTTCCTGGGCAAAGGCCCTTGGCTGCACTTTATGGCGTTGCTCATACATTTTTCGGAACATGCGCACCTAAGAATTTTGAAGAAATGCAAACACGAACGTTTAGTTACAAGGCGAAATCACATAAGCAGGGGCGTAACGGGGGGGCAAGGGGGGCGCAATTCCCTGGGCGCCGAGTCACTATGGGTCGCCGAATCACTGCAGGGGCGTCGAAAAGTTCCAAAAATGTCACAAGTACTTTCTTCAATACAGTGAATTTGCTTCCGAAAGAGCTCAGGTTCGAACATGGGGGCGTCAAACTTGCTTCTTGCCCCGGGCGCCATCTAACCTCGTTACGCCCCTGCACATAAGCGCTAAATTTGGAGTAAGCAAAGTTATTTTATGTAGGTGCGGATGCCCTGACTTCAATAAGCGTATATGCAATTGCAGTATGATTGTACCTCGTATCAGGGGCGGATCCAGGGGGTGGGGCGATCGCTCCCCCTAAAACTTACGAAAGTAACTTTTTTCACCATGATTTTTTACAATTCGGAAAGACACTTGACTGCCAAATATTACTGAAATCGCCCCCCCTAAACTTACGGGCTGGATCCACCCCTGCCTCGTATAGCCATTGGGATTACATTCAAAAGTGGAACAGTGCACTTGAGAAAATCGAACGTTATCAATCGTAGCGTCTTTCTCGGTGTATACTTTAAGCTGTGTTTCAGAAATCGTATTCAACGTTTCTAATATCTCTTGTTTAAGAGCGCCATAATTGGTGATTCTGTGAACCAGTGCTTTATTGCACCCTGCTTTGCCCGTAGTGAGTCCATATGCACTTATAGGCTTTGCAACCGGAGGTGTTGCTAATACGAAGAAAAAGTGTACACATTTAGTCATTCAAGGTTAGCTGCTCAGAGCTCGCGAGTAAAAGTTTTGGCAATGTTTTCTACTATTTTAGCGTATGCCCCAAAATCCTCACAGTTAGAACACTAAACAACACAGTATAGCGGTAAAGTGTTTTGCTTTAAGCATGGCCTTCTTTGCCTGTGTGCATTTTCATCCAACAATTTTATTTGTTCACTATAGCTATCTCGTGATTTTCATGATTTGCCATTTTTTATTCATTATGTGAAGCTTTCGTATAGTCACCTTCAAATGCTTCTGATCTGAGTCTTCTGACTCGGCTTGGCCCATGTGTAAGTTGCTTATGTGTAGGCCCACCTTTTGTCGCCCGGGTTTTGTTTAGTTTTTTTGTACGTGAATATTTTCGTAATTCGATTGTATCAATTCGCATGTTATTTACTTTATCTGAGTTACAAAGAGAACAAAAACACGCTAAGTTATAACAACATTCACAAAACAATGCAGACAATTCGTTTTTTGCTACACGTATTTGCACAATATGACTTTTTCAAAAACGTAATCAACGCACTGGGTGCTGCAGTAATCAAACCGTACTTGGAATGAGTTGCGGCTATGGTTGCCAAATTAGGATCCCAAGAAAGTCTCCTCATATTAGCTGCAGACGGTGACACTTCGCTCCGAAACTTGTTGTGTTCTTCAACTAAAAACTCCTCTTTGTTTTTAATATCCAAATATAGCATAAATGTACCTGGACAAAATCAGTTCCGAATTAACTATTACGCTATTAATGCTATAGCCTTCGGCCCTGGAAAAGTTCGGCCCTCAATTTTTTTATTTATATGTTGTATTTATTACTAGAGCTGCCGAATTATCTCTTTACAGCCTGCAAGGCTAAGAAAATGCAATTTTAAATAAAAATTGTAATACACTGTGACACTGAGTTACAATTAATACATGTTTTTATGTTATGCTTACGTCATTTCGCAGTAAATAATTTCATTTTTTATGTATGTATTTACTTTTTGTAGCTAAGTTTGCAAAATTATAGGCCCTTCTCTAGTAAACAGCCTTAGGCCTCCAACACTCTTAATCCGGCATTAGCTAGCGTTTTCCGAATCAATACTGATATCGCCAAACAAGAAAACATAATTTATTTTTTATCAATGCGCACTAATAGTAAGAATAGCTTTGGTACCTGTCTTACTTTAATGCATTGATATTTTAAATAACATAATGCCAGCAACTTTCGTAGGAAAGCATAAGGTGCTTCTTTGCTGTTGCCAAGCTTTCACTAAGAACCACAGATTATATCTTGGGCTGAGTAAATAAGCAAAAGTAGAAACTTGCATCCAACAAGCCAAGCCCTTCGTCTGTTGTGAAAGCTAGAAACAAAGAGGTTAAAAGGAGGTCATCGTCTAGCACTCGTAGACTCGAGCGAATTGCTTTACTGTCTCTTGCTATGAGTAGAAAAAATCATTCCAGGTCGGCCGTGATGATTCAGTACACCTACTCAAAAAAGAATCAGTGCATTGTCCGTCACTACCTATCGAAACGAATCCTTTCACTCTGGGTTCGGAGTCGGAGGTAAAATTTCCGACTCTACCTCCTTAACATAACGTGAATGAAGTTTGGCTGTCAACAATTTTGTAGCAACTAGCAATCAGTGGAAATCGTGGTACACAGCAAGAATTATCTTTTTCAACAAAAGTTTCAAACGAAATTGTACCATTTCAACAGACACCAGTTAGGATTCCTAACTTAGGAGTGCGGTGTAAAAAATGATTCAACTGGACTTCCGGACTCGGATGAAATAAATCCGACTCCTAGTGTTCTTAGGAATCCGACTCCACCTAAAAACCTCCGTGCGACTCCGATCTGCAACCCTGTTTTCACAGCCAAGAATCAGACACTGTGATCTTATCAGAGTATATATTTCTCCTGCTGGGTAGGCACCATCAGCTCTTATCAGAGCCGGATTAAAGAGTAGGGGAGCCCCGGGGCATTTTCGCTGGAGGGCCCCTATGACGTATTTAATTACGTTATCGTTGGTAAAATTTAAAAATTAATGTAAGCTGCCCTTGATTGTAAAGCACACTTGAACATAGGTTACCTAAACCTCTGAGATGCATTCGTGACGTTCGCGTACTCGTGCATTTCCCGTATTAATGATGCTTACACCACTACAACTGCCTTCTGGTTATCATAATCCCTCCTGTGACGGATGTGCACGTGATGCTGAAGAAAATCGAATGCGAAAGAAGAATTTTTTCGACAAAACGTAGCCAAGGAAAGACTGAGCGTCATCTATACCTTTCGATAAAGTAAATGAATAAAAAATGTAAGCCGCTCTTGATTGTAAGCAGCATGAAATGATGAAAAAACTGTATAAAGCGCGGCTTACAATCGAATAAATACGGTGCTCAACTGCACGTACATTTAGCTGCGAGAAGAGAGTTTATGATATAAACACTACAGCAGTGGTTTCCAACCTTTTTTGATGCATTCCTCCCTTTTCTCATTTTGGAACTTTTCATTCCTCCCCTGTTAGGGTTCGTAGGCTATTATTAACTACAATTGGAACAATGCTCTTTATTGACGACAATAACTTGATTAATAAAAGTGGTACAAAAACTATTTGTTGTCAAATAATGGGACTCAAATTTGTCAACAAAAACGTGTGATAGTCCACAAAATAACTTACAAATATAAAGTGATATAACTAATTAAAAAAGCCAATGTCAACTTAAATAAATCCAACACTTACAATGAATAGGTAACTTAACTATAAAGTGGAAATTCCTCCCTGGGGTCTGGGGAGGAATCCCTCCTCGGTTGGGAACCACTGCACTACAGTGTATTTCACTAAGAAAAAATATTTCCTCAGGGTAGAGAGTGACTCGGCAAGAAACAACAACCAGAGATTGCAAACAAAATGCCGGAAAAATAACATGTCAATACGGCCAACCAGTCTGTGTGTGAAAGGGCTTCGAAACTTATGGTGTGATTTTCACCTTCATTTTCAGGTGCTCTGGTTAACGCCACTTTTAACATTGCTGCTTAAAAGCTTTGCTGAAAAAAACGTTTCAGTCGCGGGCTCGCGGCGTTGCAGCTAACACTGCCATATTGTTGCACTTTTTCTCCTTAAAAACTTTGCCATTTTTAGCTCCTGATGGCATTACAGATTTCGGCATAGGGCTAGCTAAACACTGCAATCTCGCTTTCTGCTCTTTCGTTCTGCAAATCGACTGATTAAAAAACTTTTCTGGCGGACCATGCAACATGTGGTGTAAAGGGCTTGCCTAGCTTCACATGTTCATGATGTAACGCAAGAATAGTAGCCAGTGTTGCCACTCTGTTGCTACGGAAAAAGCACTAGATTTCATGATAGAAAACACAAGATTCACAAAAAAACACTAGATTACGTATATGTGACAGACTAGTCAGATTGCAAGAAAATTGGTGTTGTACTTAAGAACAGGAGCGTGTTTGATGAAGGTGCAATGTAAAGAACGGATGTCCGTCAGAGCGGATATCGCGGAGCGGTTCTTTGGCGGCCACGAGCAGAGTCCTTCACCAGGTAGCTATGCCGTGATGTTGCATAACCCAAGTATCACGACATATTAAGTATTCGCCAATTAAACTTAGAAGGGAGCCACGCCTCACGAAAGTTTGAGAGCCACGAAACTAGAGCATTGTATCAAGAATGGAATAATCTTAGTGTGAGAGCGATGATGACTGAAAGTAGCCTCAGGTTAGCAACAAATTTTATTTTTATTACTGTTTTCGTGTCATTGCTCAGCGTAAATTATTGGTTTTTGCGACTCCGCTTCCGTCTTTTCATATCCCCAACCAAAGTCCACGACTGACGAATATTCGTCTTTTACAGGGCACCTTTGATGAACATTATATGATGTACTTATTTATTTGTCTCAGACCAGATGGTCCATAGAACACACACACACAAACGATTATTCTTTAGTCTTTAACGTATTTCAATGCAAGTTTTAACTGTAAAGCAATGAAGGCAAACTTACACACAATGAAAATGGCCAGAAAATGCGTTGCAATGCAAAGACATTGCGCAACTCATTGTAAACCAGATACAAAGACAACGGAGATAGCAGCAACGTTTGTTTGTACGGGTCACTGAAACTTTTAAAACAGATGACCAAAGTGACTTCGTAGCGGTTTAACTCAAAACAGATTATATGCTCTTGTGTAAATTAAGATCTAATTACGTAGAATTTTTAGCAAATTGCCATTGCACAAAATCAAAAAGTCTCAATTACCGTTGCAATTACAAAAAATGGTGTAATTAATTGCCTTCAGCTCACTCATAAAAAACACTAGCTAGCTATGAAAAACCACTAGAACACTAGCTGAAATGAAAAACACTAGATCTAGTGGAAAAACACTGGGACTGGCACCACTGATAGTACCCATCGGAAGAAAAGTGTGTTTCCACCGTACGTTACCCTTTATGACGAAACAAAGGTCGCAGTTCGGCTGCGGCTACCTCCAGACGTCACAAGAAGTCACTGAATCATTGATACTAAACCGCAAACACAGCAGAACTAGCTTAAAGCACGCAAATAGTATCGTTTTCGCGATATTTGTGCAGTAGGCGTGATGCACGAGTAGATAAACCCATGCCTAAAGAACGATTATTAGGAAAAGTTACGAGCAAAATTCAAATATATTTGCATTCAACAAAACCGAAAATATTTATATTCAGTAGTGATTCCTAAAACTAGCGGAAAGTCAAACTCGCAGAGAAATCATTATGATACTCAACGCAACATCAGAATATAGAGTTGTATGCTTGTATCTCTTTTGAATCACGACAATTTTTCAAACGAATATTTTATTTAAACAAATAAATATAATCACGGGGGGCCACTTGGAGCGGAATGCCCGGGGCAATTGCCCCTCTCCTTAATCCGGCCCTGGCTCTTATGCAAATAGAAACATTGTACGTTGCTTAGTTCAGTGGTAATGGGGTAAAATGAAAGAATAAAATATCTGTTTCACCCTATACCAGGAGCTTCTAAAGTATGACCAAGGACAAAAACACATCTTGATTGCTTTTGCAACAGTTTTACAGCATATCCAACAACTGTGCCAAGAAAAAAGGAGAAATTAATGTCGAAAAGCAGAAATTTCATCAAGCTGTATAGCACAAAGAGTTTAGAAAACAATTGAAACCATTACTATCAGAACAGCAGTGTTGCGAGCTTGAAGTCTGATGACATCGGCAAATTATTTACTGCACTGTTCCCGGATTTGTCATAACTTTCTTCCAAGACAGGCAAGCTTTTCACCTCACCCAGCATGCCAGTGAAAGCCCAAATCTTACCAAGAAAATGCATTGAGGCCGCCGCTGTAACGTGAAACCGATGGGGCGCCACCACTCGTAAAAAATTATATGGGACACATTTAGCATAAAACTTCTGAATCAGACAGATTTAGTCAAATCAGAACATATTTAACTAATTTAAGTAAATCTGTTCTGATTTTTTGTAGAAGAACGTTTGTAGAACATTAAATGTTTTATAGCGTGTATAGAACATTTTCTCAGATCTGTGCTCGGCACACTGCAGACAAGACCCATCGCAGTGAAACTTTTACAAGAATCATTTACTTATATTGGGTATATAGCTAATTTAGCTGCTGTTAGCACAATTTTAAAATTTTTAAGCAAAATCTTTAAGTTGCAGGAACTACGGGACTATTGGCAACAGTGCCTTTTAGTACAGTAGGTGCCGCACGCGTCGGTTTCTGCAGTTATTGTTAAGTAAAGTAATAGATCGTTTCAAGACATGATACACATGCCAGGTGTTGCGAGAACTGTGACAAGAGACCCAAATCAAATTTGCACACAAACACCTCTATGCTTATTGCCATGAAAACCAGCTAATCATAGAAAAGCTGAGCTCACAAAGGATATGTGGTGGAATGCAGCAAATAATTCGCTATGACATACAAACTATAGATACTCTATCGAATTCAATCCTACAATCAGCCAAAAGTGTTCAGAAATGATTCCAAAGAAGAGATTGCTTGCTGCGATCATGACAATTTTATCAGATGATTTGTGTGTAATCATCGCAGAATTTGTTTTAATAATTTTTGGTAACAACGAATAATTAGATATTTCATTGGCATGTACGTCCAGGGCGTAACGAGGGAGGCAAGGGAGGCACAATTCCCCGGGCGCCGAATCACAATGGGGACGCCGAATCACTGAGGGCTGGCGCCGAAAANTCCCAACAATGNATAAGTGTCTTCTTCAATACAGTAAATTGGCTTCCGAAAGACCTCAGGTTCGAACATGGGGGCGCCATACTGCTTTTTGCCCCGGGCGCCATCTAACCTCATTACGCCCCTGTGTACGTCACGAAAAAGCTGAAACAACTTGCTTGTTTACCCAGCACTTCTGAGAGAAAGTTTAAAAGGGGGTACGAAGACCAATATTGGGCCCCTTAGCTTCTGGGGCCCTCATTCAAACTGGTATAAACTCAGTAAACAAATAGTTCTGTATCTTTTTGACTTGATAGTGAATAGCCTATTGCATAGGTTCCCAAACTTTTTTGAAGATGGCAGCCCTTTCACAAAAATAAAGTAGCATTCACACCCCCTCTTTCCAAAAAAAGGAAAAACAAAAAGTCAGATTTTGCAGTATCTTCATTTTTTTAATTACTACTCGTAACAAGATCCGCCACCGGGGGTGAGGCAACAGGGCAATTGCCACCCCGAAGTATTTATAAACATGTTTAGTTGTTACGTACAATCATTTCCCCCTAAAAATATCAGCTAATTGCGTCCCTGCCCGTAACGTTGGCCTACTGACGACACAACAGAAAGCACTCAGCATACTGTTTAATTTTCACACCTTACTGTTCATTAGGAACCAACCTAATGACTTCTTTCGCTGCTTCTCTGAAATTATCCGCTCATCCCTTGACACACAATTACTCAAGACCACGAAAATTGTTCGAGGGGTTCACAGGGTTCCGATGTTTGTTTTTTTTAATGATGTAGAGAGGAAAATCCAGATTCGAACAAATATGTTGTTACAAAGAGCATTAGAGTAGACAGGACTTTCGTACTCAATTTCTGGTAACTTTGCATGGTTGAACACCAGAAACTTTCGAGTTCTGTAGCATCAAACAACGTCGCCATAATTGCGCCATAAACATTTAAACGTCACAATCGCATCGCCGGCCATCTTCAGCGTGGTAACCGCAGCGCAGAGTTGTAAGTCGGGCTGGGCTTTTCGATTCGGGCCGGGTTCGGACTTCAATTGGTCAAAATGTTTCGGGCCTGCACACAAAATTTTGTTCGCCACGACGGACACTTTTGTCACAGGTTACTGTTGAAGAAATCAAGTAGATTAAATCTTTAATAAAAAATTATTAATTGTGAATTATTTAGTCACGTTACTTTGTTACGCCACCAATTCCCCTCGAAGCGCGTATCTTGACTCACTCAGTGAATTTGGCTTTCGGACCTAAATCGGGCTTCAAAAAGAAATGTCAGGCTAGTGATTATGCGTTCGGGCTTCAACATGATACCCGTTTACAACTCTGCCGCTGCGTGAAGCAGAAATTGCAATGCACACATTTACCAATTTAATTTGTTAAATATGCAACGTTAGCTGGAGCAGTTAGGTTGGATAATGTTCTTTTGAGTAACAGCGCTTGCAAGATTTCATAAATCTTGGTTATTTTTAAAAAAAGGACATCCAACAATAACATACACACACTCACCCTCGAAAATCGCATTTGGACCCCCGAAAATGTTGTTTAGGACCCCGGGGGTACGGGAACCCCCGGTTGGGAACCACTGGCCTAATGTATCACGCAGACGTGGCTTGAGCAACTTTTCCAAGCAGCTGCGTTTTCTAGAATTTGACGGGCCTATGAATGATGCATAACCTTGCAATAAAATGTGGCGCTAGTTCTTAAATACACGAGCTTCTGTGAGATGCGACTGCGCTTTTTACAAGCGCCTTGTTACAGTTTGACTACGTGGAATCTATGGACGATACGCAGCGCTCTGATTCCCTTTCAAAACGTCTGTTTTGAATGGACATCCAGTGCGCTATAGTCAAGGGTCACCACCCAACATGATGCCCGCGGGCAGCAGGTCTCCCGTATATGGGCCCACGTGTTTCGCCCGCTGGCCTGTTCTGAAAATAGCATTTACATGATCAATATCAGTGTCTTCACGTAGATGAAAATCATTAAGTTCATTAATGATAACAACTACATAATTAAAGGTAAATTGAGAAATGTTTTATTTTCTGGAGTGTGTGTCAAACTGGCATCTCTTTGCTTTAATCGGTACCGAATAAGTAGCTGTCAGTTCAAAAAAGGCTGGTTACCCCTGCATTAACTATGCTGTATCGTAGTTTCAACGTTACATCATTAAAAATACCATTTGGACAATTTCGCATTTGTAAAAGATCTTAAATGGGGACATTGGTTATAGCTACGAGCGCTGCAGTTGGAGAAAGCAACCATCAATCTTATTTTTGGACATGTTACAGGAAAACTTGGCGTACGTACTTTCATCCTGCCGGGCCTGGGTGCGATGTACCTCTTGTACCCCCTCACGTAGGCCCTGTTTTTCCCCAAAGGTTCAGCACCACATGAATAAAACCTGCCCATGCTGCGATTGCGTAACATTTTGTGAGAAAGCCACGAAACAGCTCACATAACAAGCAGTAAATGTATGGTATTTAGGATGCAACCATGGGATTATTGCCCAGAAAATTATCCAACACAAGAACCAAAATCTGAGCTAAAGGAGCTAGTTTGTATCACATAATATCGAAGTAAACTCACCTGAAATTGACTCTGTGCAGAGTACAAAAATCAATAAAAGTTCGGTCTGCATGTTTGTGCCAAAACAATACTCAAAATCAGAGTTTACTTTTTCAATTTTACACAGCAGACCCTGGTAGGCTTGTGATAACTATACAAAATAATAACCGCTGACCTGCAAACATGAGCAAGATGCTGGTGCCGAGCGGTCGGCAAAACCAGAAATCGTCCTATATACTTTGAAAAACAATTGACTATCTTTACATCCCACCGCGCAGTTTAGGACCTACAACTTTGACTCCATCCATCAAGAGCCTCTGATTGTAACCAGCAGACACCCACTCCAGACATTTCCTCAATCGTTTCATTTGCTTATCAGACTCTGCACTTCACTCCACATGTCTGCTTGGCGACAAGTGATGCAAGGACGAGATATCTACAGCAGATTGACACAGCACAGGTATCTTGACTTGGGTTAGAGTTAAACGAGTAAGCGAAAAATAATGGCGTTCATGTTTGAGAAGAACTTTGGCGTGTTACTTGTCGAAAGCTGTTGGGAAAACACCACTGGCTTATCAGCTCGTACTGGAGGTTACCTTTACCAAATCGTTTGCAAATCGACAAAGATATTGCCACAACGAAACTTAGCAATCTGATGAGACAAACGAAAAGAATTTGTGATCTTCGTTCACCCTCTCGCTCAAACACTAATTTCAACGCAGTACCGGCATGTGTTTTTTGTTTTAGGAAACAACTACAAACAATTACTCTAGTCTTTCAAGGGGCGCTAAGTCTGTTGGTGTATTGAGGTAATCTCTGTCAGGCTAAACCAGTATTGTGTCTTGTTTACAACTGATTCCTCTGCCTTGCAGAAATAATATCAACTTCACCTATTTCAAAAAGACGTGAGGCCACTTCCAATAGTTTTGCAAGCAAAGCGCAAGGATTTAATTGTATGCTGGAGGCAACGAATTTTCAAACTTTCTTGAAATACCAAAATGAAATTCAAATTTATTTCTAGTGTTGGTAGAGCGAGATCCTTTCTGGTAAACTAAAAAAGTAGAATGCACTGTTCAATGTCGACGATTTTGTAACACAATGTTGGTTGATTTAAAAAGCCTTGAAAAATCTTTATCTCAGTGCAATACGCACAATTTTGGTTGCGTAGATACAAGGGCGCAACCAGGAACGGGCAAACCGGCCAATTGCCCTCCGCGAAATTTTTGCAAACATGATGGCATTCACGTACTTCACATGAAAAGATTTTTCACGAAACTGTGTTACCTCTACGTAAACTTCTTCTCAAGACAACTGTTTCGCATACGTGTGTGCTGCGTCATATTGGATAAAACTATTAACCGATCAATGTACCATGCTGCCGAAAACTCCCAACACAGGACCGGAGACAAGCTTTGAGGCGTTAGCTGTGAAGTGAAACCATACGTTTCATGAAGGTGACGTTGTGGTTGTAAATGTGACCTCACACCAGTGCTTTTTTTAAGGTTTTTAAAAGGGTGTCGTGGTGGAGCTTTAGGGTGTCAACACCACTTTCCCTACTATGTCTGATACTTTTTAACTCATTTTCACAAAAACGCAAGTTTCCATCCAAATATGCTTTATTATTTGAATACGACATTCGCTTTTGGCAAACAAACTAAAGACAATTTCATAAATAGAAAGATTCAATGTAGACCTACACACTCATTCATTTACTCATTTTCATGCCTGCCCCCTTGTCCTTTGGCGAGAGTCGCGGGGCAGCATCCCTAGGAGGACCCGAAATACCTCACGATCAACAGCAATCTCAGATAGTTCTGCTGGCTCCACATCAAGACGAGACCAAGTAAAATTGGAGATGTAGTCACGCCACCTGGTCCTTGGACAAAATTTAAACCGCTTTCCCGTTGGTGTAGACTGTATTCTGAAGGATTTAGTTCGCCATTCTTTCCTGGGGCATTCTGGATACATGGCCGAGCTAACATAGCTGGGATCTCTTGATTCGGAGAAGTGGCTTGACATGCCGGGCTTTGTGGATTTCAGACCTGTGGTCTTTGACACGGTGTCACACCGAAAACTCTTCGCAAATATCCCATCTCAGTCGTTTGTTCTTTTGATATTAGGCCTATTTTTTCAGTCGTCACCTAAGATTCATGACCACAGATGAGGATCGGAACAAAGACCGATTTAAAAATTGAAAGTTTTGCATTCTTTGAAAGCTGTCGTTTCGTCACCATGGAGCAATAAGGCTCACGCAGAACTGCGTTTGCTTCACCAATCCGTGTATCAATCCCTTTGTTCCGACTTTGATCACTCGTGAATACCACCACAAGGTACTTGAACGTCTCCGCCTGCTGCAGTGTATTCCGCTCACTTGCAGAAAACACTACTTTGGGCGCCTCAAGATACATAATACCTCAATCTTTTTAGGCTTGATTTTCGTTCCTTCTTGGTTGCACGCAGCAGAAAGCCGATCAGATGCATGCTGACGACCCTGTTGCGAAGACCCACGCACACAGTACCAATTCGTCCGCAAAAAGCTCCCAACGGTGACACACTTGTCGACGCGTCTGTGACTGTCTATTCAATTCATATAGACCAGGGCTCTTCAATTTTTTTGGGAGAGACCACATAAGTTATTGCACAACAGTTCGAGGGCCAGACATCTTGCGTAATGTGATTTTTTCGGGATATGTTACATTCTACCAAATCAACACATTTTTCGTAAATATATTTTTTCAGTATTGGCAAAATGTGTTTTGCGGCCGGGTGAAATAGTTTCGCAAGTCGGATTTGGCCCATGGGCCGTAAGGTGGAGAACCCTCAGATAGACTATGAAGAGGAGTGGTGACAGCATACAACATTGCCGGAGTCCAACACCAACGCTGAACGGTTGTGAAGTAACTCCGTCGACACGGACACAATCTTCTGACCTTTGGCATGGTCCCAGGATATCTCGAAAGTTTGTTGGAGAGCGGAAATTTGTTCTGCAGTGCTACGGCCACGACAAAAACCACACTGGGTATCATCCAGCTTTGGTTCAATTATTTTCGCGGCATCTTGGCATACACTCTTCCTGGGAGGCTAAGCAAAGAGATGCCGCGGTAGTTGGTTCATTCACTCCTGTCTCTCTTTTTTGTGTAATTGGGACGATCAATTTGCTAATCTTTCGGCACCCTTCCAAAACGCCATGCCACTTGACACACGAGGCAGCCAAAATATCCAGCGTTCCGAGCTACCTAATTCACTATCAAACATTTCACAATTAGCTTTAAGCTCGGATTTAGCAGCGGCATCAGAGAGCTTATTGATGCACAGTTCTACGGAAGATTTAACCTGTGCCAAGTCAAAACATAGCACCTGAAAAACTTTGCTCAGTTCTGTCTGGTGAGGTGCCAATGTTGACAAAAGGAAAGCACCATGTTGCAATATTTGGTTTTCATAAGTCGCAGTAAAACATCGCACATTGCATCATTTTTATTTTCTGGTAGCTGCTTCAGTTCGGCCCAAATAGCCAAAATCTCACTCTTAGCTCACACTGTTGCGTCACTCGACAAACACCTTATTTTGCAATGCGCGCTGCAACTGCCGACCTTTTGTCTTCATTGTAGTCTGATGCATCGCAAGGCAAGTCGATCGCAACGGTGAAACAGTGAAACAATTCCATATTTGCATTAAAGTGCTTTCGCAGTTTCGAACGCCATACTGTACAAATCTGAGGCAGTATAGTAAGAGGCCGAAGGGAAGCGGTGCGCATGACAATGCACAGATACCACACTTACAGTTTTCGCTTCCAATTTCTGCGCAACAAAATTGTGTAGGCCTGTACGTTGCAGCCGTCTATTGCAATAGCCACGTGCAGGAAAACATGCTTATTTCAATTCGTTTTACTTCAAGACAAGGCAAAACCATATAAAGGCTTTCAGAATTTAGGGTGTCATTGCAAAATTTTAGGGTGTCATTTTGACACCCAAAAACGGCTTAAAAATAACACTGCCTCACACAGTAGGAATCCATTGCTACCAATCAGGGATGTAGTGTTAACAAAAAAAGTGTGGGATGTTTGGAACGCTCCCAAAAATCTAGCCATTTTGAAACAGCTTTAAACTCATTTTAAAGCAAAACATGAAAAAGGTGTGGGAAGGCCGTTCCCACGCGTTCCTGCCCCACTACACCCCTGCTACGAATCGAGGCTACTGCTACACAGAGTTGCAATTTTAGCTGATTTGCTGTTAAATCTAGCAGTTAGCTGATTTTCTCGCAGGCACATCCAGCAGCTACCTTCAACCATGTGTAATTTTTTGGTCGGTATGAATGTTTTTCACTGTGTTATTTGTATAACATGTCATCTATTCTTCTGTTTTTTTCATATTAACAGATGTCTAGGATTGACTGATTTACTGGTTTTACATCTGAAAACTCCAAAAAGACTATTGTTAAACTATTATCACAAAACGTTTTTGAGCTTTTTGTGAAACAGTATACGGGATTGGTAATAATCGTGAAGGAGCTTACGCTTTTCTGAATTTATCATTATATCCTCTCTTTTAATCAGTAAGCAAGGGTGACGGCCGCAAGGGACTAGGCCCCCTCTTTCACATTTCGAAATTTGCCGAAGTACGTTTGAGCAACACAATCAGTAGCCTATTCGGTCCATTGTTAAAGTAAATTGTGTAATGAAAAAAGTCTTCCTAAGTTTGCTTTGACATGCACTTGTGCCTCCCAGTGGGTGTCCGCTGAAATTTTTTCAGGGGGGCAAAAACGATATTTTGCTTATCAGCTTCAGGTTCCTGACGACGCAACGCAAACTGACGTACAAAAAACGCTTTACCCTTTCTGCGCCATAAAGAAAATGGCAAATGTTACGGCAACAGTTGCAAACAGTGTTCCCTCTAAGAAAATTTACACTGAGCAAATATTTGTTTTAGTGAGCATGAATATCTTAATTCTTAAGACTGAATTAGCAGAGTTCTGAA